>OGUQ01000279.1_pt1 | contig 52111 bp, 52 predicted proteins | sample 1574701 | NCBI WGS metagenome assembly OGUQ01 (sample SAMEA2582087, study PRJEB24529) | metagenome | biome: Human gut stool | place: China | collected 2011 | reverse complement strand
GATGAACAGCTATTACACGGCGTTGGTGGCGCATGATATGGCAAGCGCAGCATAGGAGAGTATAGAAGTGCGCCCTTTAGTTCCTAAAGGGATTTCTCGGCTTCTGGAAATAAAAACTTACTCGTCCGTGTGTTCATCATCTTTGTCGTTTGTTTTATCTTTATCCAAACGGTTAAGTATCAAGCCTGTGCAAGTAACAATAACGATGCAAAGATACAGACCGATACCAAATATAGCGGATAAACGATAATCCCCCGATCCGTTGAAAATGTTTCCATACAAATCGCTAAAGAACGTGCCTCCTATGGCAACAATGATTCCAATGAGCAGGCATTTTCCAAATTTAAGCAAATCTTTATTATTCATATCGCTACCTTCCGCAAACTATGCCTTTGGAAAGTGTTACTTACATCTTTTCAAATCAAATTATATCATAAAAGTTTGAACTTTTCCACCATTCCGGGATAAAATAATCTTTGTTCTACCTACAAGCTATGTTCACGCAATCTGCGTTCCTTTCTGCGGCTCTCTCTGCGGTAAACTGCTGACCGGAACGAACACGCCCTTTGCAATATCCTCCGCACGAATGGCGGCTTTCTTGGCTTCGATTTCTGCTTTTTTTCTCCCCTTGATTTTGTCCTCGTATCGCTTCTGCGCTCCGCTGGCTTTCCGCTTCAAGTAGTTCTGATGAAGCCTGTCCTTGCGTTCCTCACGCTTGCGGATTTCCTCTAATTCCTCCGGGGTAAGCTCCGCTTCTCCAAACGCCGGGGGAACGAATCGCCCAACAAAATTGAAGTAAATCTCGACCTCCTGTGTGGTCTGTATACTGCCTTTGCGGTCACGCTCATGCACAAGGATTTTCTCGATAAACTCGTTGAGCATGGCAATGGTCAGCTTGTCGAAGTTCTCATATTTGTCAATCAGAGCGATAAAACGGTCAGCGTCCTTTTCGTGCTTCTCATAGCTCTTGACAGCCTTTTCCAGAACAGAGATTTCAGCGGTAAGCTCGGACTGTTCCTTTTCGTATTGAGCGTCCAGAGTGGCGTATCTGCTGTCGGACAGCTTGCCTAAAATGTTGTCCTCATAGATTTTGCAGAGCAGGACTTCCAGCTCGGAAACTCTCTGCTTCGCTGTGGCAAGGCGTGTGCGCTGTTTTCTGACCTCTGCCGTCTGCTGGCTGGACTGCGCTTCCTGCACCACACGGACAAACTCGGCTCTGTCATGCTTCGCATACTCGGCAATGGCTTTCAGCATTTCAGAGACAAGGGACAGTACCACATCTTCATTGATACGGTGCTGTGTCGTGCAGAGCTTTCCAACTGGGACTTTGCTGTATTGGGAACAGGTATATTGAGAAATACGCTTGCCGTTGTTGGTACGGTGGACATACATCTTGCCGCCGCAATCGGCACAATAAAGCAAGCCTGTGAGGGGAGCTGCTTCGCCCCAGCCGTCCGGGTAGCGTCTGACATTCCCACGGATTTTCTGCACAAGGTCAAAGGTCTGCTGGTCAATGATAGGCTCATGGGTATTCTCGAAAATTGTCCATTCGTCCTCCGGGACATAATGGCTTTTCTTGTCCTTGAAGTGCTTTCGGGTCTTGAAATTGATGGTGTGTCCCAGATATTCACGCTTTTCAAGAATGTTGCAGATGGTGGAAGAACCCCAGCCGTACACATCTTTGAAAGTCTTGTTTTTGTTCACGCCCTCGCCGTGTTGGGCAAGGTAAGCAGACGGAATAAGCACCTTTTCCGATTTCAGTTTGCTGGCGATCTGATACGGACCGTAGCCGTCAATCGTCATGGCAAAGATGCGCTTGACCACCTCGGCGGCTTCGGGGTCAACCAACCATTGGTCTCTGGCTTCGTTCCAAAGATAGCCGTAAATGACCGTGCCTGTGAGGTGCTTGCCGGACTTGCCTTTGGACTGGAAAGTGGAACGGATTTTACGGCTGGTGTCTCTGGCGTAATACTCGTTCATAATGTTGCGGAAAGGGGTAAAATCATCGTCCCCTCTGGCACTGTCCACGCCGTCATTGATGGCGATAAGGCGAACGCCACGCTGACGCAGGATTTCCATAATCTGACCGACTTTCAGATAGTCACGACCCATGCGGCTCATGTCCTTGATGCACAAATACTCCACATTCCCGGCTTCCACTTCTTTCATCATTGCTAAAAATCCGGGACGGTCAAAGCAAGTACCACTAATGCCATCGTCCGTGAAATGGACAATGTTTGTAAAGCCCTGCCGTGCGGCGAACTCCTCCAACATTGCCTTTTGATTGGATATGGAATTGCTCTCACGCTGTTGGTCATCATCTTTGCCAAAGTCATCACGGCTCAGTCGTTCGTACAGAGCTGTGATTTTCTCATTTTTTCTCATAACTTGCGCTCCTTTCTTCGGTTTTAGGTTGTGTGTTCTAAGAGACTTCCCAACCGCTTGATTAAGAAGTCTTTTAGAGCATACAACACCCGCCGCCAATTTGTATTTGCGGTATTGCTTGACCGCGAAGTGATCCGGGTCACGGGCTTCCAGCTCGTCGAACATCTTGTCCACGGGATTCTTGAAGGTTTCATCGTCCTCTCTGGCTTCCGAGGCATTGATCATTTCGAGCAGGGTAGTAAAGTTTTTCTCGTGATCAGGTGCCTCGTACCAGATGTAACCGATGAGGGCTGTATAGTACAGCTTCTCCGCCTTCACCCAAAAATCTTCGCCGGACTTATCGCCATCTCCCTTCGTGTTGACGATGATCGTATTGACCAGCTTGAGGATGTCCTTCTCGCTGCGGATGTACGCGAATGGGTTGTAGTGCATGGATTTTTTGAAATTGATGGTGTTCAGCGACTTGATGACATAGCCGCCCTTTTCGAGCATCTTGCCGCACTCCACCAGCACTGTACCCTTCGGGTCAGTGACCACATAGGAACTATGCATCTGCATCAGGTTCGGCTTCACGAAAAAGCGCGTCTTGCCTGAGCCGGATCCTCCGATGACGAGGATGTTCTTGTTTCTGGCATATTTTGGCTGCTTCGGGCGGCTGTTCATCGTCAGGAACTCCGTCTGCGTCAGGATGACGTTGTTGGATAACTCCGGATCCGTGTACGGCTTGATGTCCTCCGGCTTGCCCCATCGTGCAGATCCGTATTCTTCGCCCTGCCGGAACTTTTTGCGGTTCTTGCCCTTGACGTAGACCGCCAGCTTGAGCAACACGCCAGCCGACAGACCGATGAGCAGATCAACGGGATGAAAGCTTGGGAGCGGATTTGCAAAGGCAGTGCCGAATACAGCAAAGCCGTTTGTCAGCTTGTCGATGAACTCCGTGCCGGGTGCAAGTCGAAACACAGCGGCGATTTTATCCGCAAAATAGAAGGCGAAGACATACGGAAGGTTCAGAAGAACGAGCTTCTTCACATCGGGCTTGTTCACAGCTCCACACCCCGATCCTTGGTCTTGACCTTAGCTTTCTCTTTGTGCTGCGCCTTGCTCTGTGCTTTCTCCTGATCCAGCTTGTGCCGGATGGACGGCTGTTCCTTCTGCTTGACCGTCTTGGCGGAGAACTCCTTGAAGGCGGCGGTCATCACATCAACGTCCCGCCCCTTGAAGAAGACAAGATAGCTGGGCGGTTCTACGGAAACGTCCTTCTTGAGCGCAAAGTCCAGACCGTATTTGCTGGCAGTTCGCTCAAAGGACTTGATGTTGCCGTCCGTCACTTCGATGTTGGAGATGGCGGCGTTCTGGCTCATCAGATGCTTGATGGACTGCTTGCCGCGATAGGTTTTTGGCTGCTGCATCTGCTTCTGCGCCTTTTCAATCTCCTGCACGAACTTGTCCAGAGCCTTTTTCAGCACCTCGGCAGAGATTTTGCCGCCCTTGATCATGATTGCAACAACTTTGGTGTTGACTTCATCCTGCATTGCGGCGTTTACCTCCTTTCGTTGGAATGATTATGGGGACTGCTGCCGAAGCTAATGCGGCACAATCCGGCGATAGATGATTTTCATTTGCAATGTCCTCCTTTCCGAGCAATGCTCACGATGGTATTCATTAAAGAGTGTCTTCACAAAGGCTATAATCGTAGGTCTTCGGCTTCTTTGACCCTGCCGATCTGTCCTGCCCGTAGAAATCATGATTGACGAGCGCGGAGTAGTAATTGTCTATCGTCAGAGAGGCGTTATACAGAGCGGTCAACAGGTACGCCCGGATATTACGGATGTCTGACGGGTTCTTGTTCATTGCTTCCAGAACGTACTCTATGTGGCTGCTATTCAGCTTGAGAAAGCGGGACTTAACCACTTGCTGCGGCATATCCTCGCCGTTGATGCGGATGGTCGGCGCAGTGGAACAGACGGCATCCAGCATGATGTCCATGATCTCCCGGAAGCGGTCTTTATCGAACTTCGGATCCTGACATAGAATGTCGTAGTCAAGATTCTCTTTGATAATCTCTTCATACTCGCTTCGCTCATCCATCCTGTCCATCCCATCAAGATTGATGGATTGATAGTTCATTGAGAGAGTATTTCTTTCTTGGTTAATTACTTGGATAGTATTTATTTGTGCGGGATTATCCCTATGGGGATTCTCCACATCTGGACTATCCACATCGGGATTTTCCCTATGTGGTTTTTCCCTGTGTGGCAAACCTGCTTGTGGAGACTCGTAAATGTCAAACTCCGTGGTGACAAGCCTGCCCTTGCTGTCTCTTCCTCTGTGACGAACAAGATAGCCGTTTTTCTCAAGCTCTTTGAGTGCCGAGAGAATGGCGTCGGGACCTTCCTTGCAAATAGCAGCCAGCCCACGGGTGGAGAATTGCCAGCCATCATTGAACGACAGCATTTTTGAAAGAAGACCGACTGCCTTGAGGGACAGGTTCTTATCCCTTAGATGTGTATTGCCCATGACCGTGAAGTCACGGGTTTTATTGACGCGATAGACGGACACATAATCACCCTGCCATTTTCGCAGACACTTCAACGCCGCAGATACCAAAGTACCGGATGCGGATAACATCCTTGCCTTTCGGTGTAAAGTAGGTCTGAGAGCCGGTATATCGGAAGGTCACGAAATCCCGGACAATGAAAAGTCCTTCGTTGCTCTTCTTGTTGTAGGGAAGAAGCTGACCGGATGGAGAGCGGAACAGATAGCCTTCGTTAAGCAGGAACTTGACAAACTTGCGCTCCGGGATTTTCAGTTCCTTCGCCGTCGTTCGGATATTGGTGCAGTCATCCGGATTGATGAAGGCGTCGTAGTAACCGGCTTTGGGCTTTGCCGTGTTCAGCTCACACTCAAGAGCCTTTACGCGATTCTTTTCCAGAATCAACGCCTGAGCAAACTCCACAATGACCGCCGGTTCCTTCTGAATGCGTTCCAGAAGGGAGTCCGTCATGTAGCCGCCGGTCTTGCGAATGGTAGGAATGACCTCATCAAATACCCACAGTTCAAACTTTTCAGCCGCAGGAAGTTTGCTGCGAATAATTAGCCGATAAACGTCTCCTTCCGGGATGAAGTTGATACTCTGAACTTTCCCGCTGATAGGGGTAGAACGTTTCGTTATAGCCCTGCAATGGTCGTTGACCGCCTTGTTCGGGTTGGTGTAACCGAGTGCCTTTGCAACATCTGCCGCACAGAACAGAACTTTTTCTCCTTCGAGGATTGTTCTTACCTCACCAAACTGTTCATTCTTGAAGATTTCGATTTTGTTATCCATGACAGGTTTCCTTTCCGGCATCAGATGTGCCACTTTGATTTTTGAGTGTAGAAACGGGATTGCAGCAGTAGGGACACTCTGCAAACACGCAGGACTGATATTTCCAGTGAGGACGGTGAAAGCGGCAGCTTCGGCACTCAGGGAGAATGCCATCCGCGCCGCTGTCAAAATGCTCAAAGCCGGGTGTGGTCTGCATCAGCAATTCCAGTGCTTGCAGATTACCGGCTGTCATGCGTTTCATGCTTAAAAACTCCTTTCCTTAGCCGCATCGCCAGCAAATATTCCGGCTTTTGGGCAACAAAAAAAGAGGGATTGCTTCTTACTCCAAATTGGAGAAGAAACAAACCCTCTTCGTTTACGATGTAGTTCAGATGATTTCTCGGATGGTATGAATGACACCGAGCAGCAGCCCGATGAAGAAGGCAAGTCCTCCGATAAGACCGCCTATGATTAAGTTCAATGAGAAGATGCCGACTGAGCCGGAGATACCGTAGCCGCTGGGAACGAGCCAGAGGCACATCCTCCGGATGCCGAATGGCAAGCCGACGCAGATCCACATAAGAAAGTAGTCACATACGCCGTCAGGCATATAGATCGGCTTGAGAAATGACGCGAGGCAGAACGCAAGCGCGATTGGAAGCAGAACCTCCTTCAAGAAGACTTTGATAGCACCCACTATATCCTCCTTCTGCCGGAAGTGTGCAGCAGCACCCTCCGGCTTGCTTGATTATTGTGAAAGTCCTTTGTTTTCGGTCAAAAAAAGAAGGGACTAAGCCAGAATGCCTTGATTTTCAAGGTCTTTCTGATTTAGTCCTATTATCGCACAATAATCCTTTACAATAATTGTTTCAACCTTGTCATTCTCTATAAGTTCCAGCAACTCATTCCAGCCGGGGCGCTGAAAACTCGTTCCAGAATAACCGTCATCAACTATGAACTGTGTATTTTTGAAACCGTTGTCCTTTGCATATTTGCTTAAAATATTCTTTTGATTTACAATACTGTTGCTGTCGCCCTGCAGCTCGTCATCACGGCTGAGACGGCAATATAAAACTGTAATTTTTTCAGACTGTCTCATATAATTTTTATCCTCCTTTTCGTTCGGACAGCCTGTCAAAACAGAATTGCTTGTGTTTATTTTAACGCCCATTTTCTTATTTGTCAGCCCCTTTCGCAGAAATTTTGTCGTTATCAATCATTTTCAGCAGTTTTGACGAAACTGCCCTGCTGCCTTCATATGTGCCGGTAAAAATATATTCTGTCTTGCAATCGTCAAATCTGACTGTAATATTCGGCAATTCGTAGTCAAGCATACTGCTGATTGACACCTTAAATTTGTTCTCATTATCCATTAAATAACACCTCTGTTTTCGTTTTTTTGAGAGTAGCAAGCAAAGCGAGTGAGTACCCACTCACCAAAAATCAAATTTGTTTTGCCTGCCATTCTTGTGGAATAGCAAGCAAAGCGTGTGCGGCCACACACGGCAAATTTGATTTTGGATTTTTGGGATATTCCCAAACCCTTTTTGATAAAAATTTTTCTTTCGCCCTCTATATAAGTAGTGCAGAAAATTCCGTTTCGGCAACCTTGAAAGCAAAAATTTTTTATCTTATTTTGCCCCTCATATAAGTAACAAATAAAATGCCGAAAAAACAACTTTTTACGAAAATTTTTCAATTTTTTTACTTGTCCTTCTATTACTACTACAACCGAAAAATGATTTTTGCCAAATTTTTTTGGTGATTTCGACAAAATATTTTAGTGAGTATTGACTTTGTTCCGATTGAGGTATATAATATGATTATTATAATGGGTGAGGTGTAATTATATGGATTTCTTAACAACAAAACAATATAGCTCCATATGGAATATATCTCAAAGAAGAATTACAAAGCTATGTGAACAGGAAAGGATAAAAGGAGCGGTAAAAATAGGTGGTATTTGGTTAATTCCACCTCATTTAGACAGACCGAAAGACAAAAGGATAAAAAGCGGAAAATATATAAAGTTTAGGAGTGATTTATAGTGGCAAATATAATTAATGCAATAATGCAGCTTGTTACAAATCCAAAATTTGAATTAAAAGCTTATTCAGAAAGTCATAACAGAGCAAACAATATGGGTGAGGCATTAGAAGAATATATTAAAGACATATTTGCGGGAACAGTAAATGAAAAAGATGAAAACACAAGAAATCAAAAGATATCAGAAGTATTTAGCTATTTAGGAAATCAAAACAATCCACCTGATTCTATGCTGTGGGGTGGTGATGCCATTGAGGTTAAGAAAATAGAGTCAAACGATTCTTCATTAGCATTAAACAGCAGTTATCCAAAAGCTAAACTTTATTGTGATAGTCCTATGATTAAAAAGGCTTGCAGAACCTGTGAAGAATGGGATGTTAAAGATATGATTTATGCTGTCGGAGTTGTTGACACTAATAATCTTAAATCTTTGGCTTTAGTATATGGCGATGATTACTGCGCTGAAAAATCTGTTTACGAACAAATAAAAAGTGTTATTAAAAACGGCGTAGAAAGTATAGATGGTGTAGAGTTCTCTGAAACAAAAGAATTAGGCAGAGTAAACAGAGTTGACCCCTTGGGAATTACATATTTACGTGTTCGTGGTATGTGGGGCATTGAAAATCCTTTTAGCGTTTTCAACTATATTTATAAACGAGACTATTCAAAAAGTTTTAATTTTATGGCTCTCATAAATGAGGAAAAATATTATTCATTTAACAATTACAATGAATTAGAAAAATTATGCGAAAACATTCAGGACTTGCATATTGAAAATGTTAAGATTAAGAATCCCAACAACCCGGCACAACTTAAAAGTGCAAAATTGATTACATTTACTGTATAGGAGAATTTCAATGAATATTATAAGTTTATTTTCTGGTGCTGGCGGGTTGGATTTAGGATTTCAGAAAGCTGGTTTTAATATACTGTGGGCAAATGAATATGACAAAACAATTTGGGAGACCTATGAAAAAAACCACAGCACTCCTCTTGATAAAAGAGACATAAGAAACATTCCATCAAGCGACATTCCAAATTGCGACGGCATTATTGGCGGACCACCTTGTCAGAGTTGGAGTGAGGCCGGCGCAGGTCGAGGAATTGATGACAGTCGTGGAAAATTATTTTATGAGTTTATCCGAATACTTAAAGATAAACGCCCAAAATTTTTTGTGGCCGAAAATGTTTCGGGTATGCTTGCGGATTTACATAAGGAAGCAGTAAAAAATATTTTATCTCATTTTGAAGAAGCAGGATATAATATTACTGTTAATTTAGTAAATGCGGCAAATTATGGTGTACCGCAGGATAGAAAAAGGGTTTTTTATATTGGATTTAGAAAAGACTTAAATATTGATTATAAATTTCCGGAGCCGCTAAATTATAAAATCACTTTAAAGGATGCAATATGGGATTTAAAAGATACCGCAATTAAAGCACAGGACAAGAATAAAACTAATGGAAATAAATGCTTTATTCCGAATCACGAGTATATGAATGGCGGTTTTTCAACAATTTATATGTCAAGAAACAGGGTTCGAAATTGGGACGAACAATCATTTACAATTCAAGCCGGTGGAAGGCACGCTCCTATCCACCCACAAGCTCCTAAAATGATATTTGTTGAAAAGAATAAGAGAATATTTGTACCGGGCAAGGAAAATTTGTATCGTCGCCTATCTGTTCGGGAATGTGCACGAATACAAACTTTCCCTGACGATTTTATATTTTACTATACAGATATTGCCGATGGATATAAAATGGTTGGGAATGCTGTCCCGGTTATGCTTGCGTATCATGTTGCGAAGAGTATAAAAGCAATAAATTAAAGCATTAGGAAGTGAAGTGTAATGAATATAGGAGCAGTTGATTTATTTTGCGGAGTTGGCGGTTTAACGTGTGGATTAAAAAAATCAGGCATAACTGTAGTTGCTGGAATTGATTTAGACGAATCATGTAAATATGCCTTTGAACACAATAATAATTCAAAATTTATTCATAAAAGTGTAGATGATGTAACTGGAAAAGACATAAAGAGATTGTTGCGTGGATATGAAGTAAAAGTACTCGTTGGATGTGCTCCATGTCAACCATTTTCAAGTCATCAAAAAGATAAGAAAAACAGATGTAATCACAAGGATTGGTCATTGCTATATCAATTTGCAAGAATCATTACAGAATGCAAACCACATATTATTTCTATGGAAAATGTTCCTGAATTAGAAAAGGAAATAGTTTTTATAGATTTTGTCAATACTTTAAAAACATTAAACTATAATGTATCATATTCAGTTGTTAATGTTGCTGACTATGGGGTGGCACAAAGTAGAAGAAGATTAATTTTGTTGGCATCCAGAAAGAAGACTATAAAACTAATTTCACCGACCCATATAGGAAATTATACTACTGTCAGAGATGTAATTGGAAATCTTCCGGCGGTTGAAGCAGGGATAATGTGTCCTATTGACAGATTACATATTTCCTCGTCATTAAATAAAACAAATTTAAAAAGAATTAGGGCATCTAAACCAAATGGAACATGGAGAGATTGGCCAGAAGAATTGGTGTTGAAATGCCACAAAAAGGAGACGGGAAAATCCTATAGCTCTGTATATGGACGAATGGGATGGGACGGACTGTCACCAACAATAACTACACAATTCACTGGCTACGGTACAGGGAGATTTGGGCATCCTGTTCAAAACAGAGCTCTTACCTTGCGAGAAGGAGCGTTATTACAATCTTTTCCTCCGAACTATTCTTTTGTCAGTAAAGATGATGATATATGTTTGAAGTCAATTGCGCGACATATAGGAAATGCTGTTCCGCCAAGATTAGGAGAAATAATAGGAAAAAGCATAATTAATAGTTTACCAAAGAAAAGAGTAAAAAGGGAGGCTAAATAAAAATGAATAATAAGGAATATAAATTAAGTATTGACCCAAGAATTTTGGAACTATTAGGGCCAAGCTTATATACAAACATTTATTATATTTTAGCTGAACTAATTGCAAATGCATATGATGCAGAAGCACGAAATGTTTACATAATTTCTAACAAGGATGATATAACCGTAGAAGATGATGGAAAGGGAATGTCCTATATAAACGGTGATATAAAAAAATATTTAAGTGTTGCTGAAGTATCAAGAAATGATGAAGAAGATTCTTTAACCGAAACGCTAAAAAGGAAAAAGATGGGCAGAAAAGGAGTTGGAAAACTTGCGGCTCTATCTGTATCAGAAAATGTTTTAGTAAAGACAATTTCTAATGGTGAAAAATCTGGTTTTATTTTATCACGTTATGTTAATAATGACAAATTATTAACGCCTATAACAGATGAAAATATTACATTTAATAAGATAATAAATAACGGCACCGCTGTCGTTATGCAAAATCCTCAATATAAGTTACACAGCACTTTAAAGGCTATTAAAAGAAACTTACTTAAAATTTTTCCGTTGGTTGATGAAAATTTTAAAATTCATTTAATACGCGGCTCAGAGGAAGAAATTATAAAAGATTTTGATAAGGAAATGATTGGAGAATTATCAACCCTTATTACCCTAGGAGATGATTTTACATATTTAAACCAACATTTTAAAACAATATTTGAATCTAAAAAGAATGAATTGCTGAATAATCGACCCATGTATTCAACACCTATTTCTATGAAGGACAAGTTTGGAAATGAGCATTCGTATAATGTTGAAGTTAAGGGTTGGATAGGAACATACTTAACAACGAGAGGAAGAAAAGCAGAATTAACAGACTTTCCTGATAACTTTATTTCATTATATGCAAATCATAAGATGGGAGAATTTAATATACTTCCATTGGTAGGTCAAAATAAGTTACCTGAAGTGTATGTAGTAGGACAGCTTCATGTCGACATTTTTGAATTGACCGAATTACCAGATATGGCCTTAAGTAATAGACAAGGATATAAATCTGACGATGTACGCTATCAGACTGTTTTGGATTATGTGAGGAATACTCTTTTGCCCGAAATACTCAAAATGCGTGAGATATATGTAGATTTAAATAAAAAAGAAAAAAAGGCCAATAAACTTGCAGAGCAGCGTAAAAACGAGGAGAAATTTCGGCAATCAGTTGATACATTTAGAAAAAATACCAGTAAAAAAGCCGCAAATAAAATCTCTCAAAAGTTTGGAATAAACGAATCACAAATTGAAGAAGTTGAAAATATTTTATCAGATGAAATTAATGCTAATAGTCCTGATATGGGAATTAAAAGCGTTATAGACTCTCAAAAGAAAAAAATATTAATCAGTCAAACATATGATGATAAAGATTTAGCAGATGTTGTATATTCTATGCTTGTGTTCAATAATATTCCACCAGCCGATATAATATATTCAAACTGCGATGATGAAGTATCAAGAATCCCAGAGGGTGATGTTGGTACAAGTGGCATATATGATTATCTAAGAGATTTTTTTGTAAACAGTTATTCAACCCAAAAAATGTATGTAATTTTTGTTACGAGTTTTCACACAAAAAAATCATGGGGTGCGTTAACAGAAGTCGGTGCAGCGTGGATTACACAAATTGAACACAAAATATTTAACATAAGAGATTTTCGACCGGAGCATCCATTAGACGATGAACAACAATGGCATTGTAGTTGTAGAGATGATGATGGAACATTATTTATGTCTAAACTTAGTCAAGATATATTTTGTAGCAAAATTGAATATATTTGTGATAAGTTGGGTTATAAAAAGAAAAGCAGGCAGGAAAATAAAGACCACTTGGAAACATTAGTAAAAATAACACCAAGATAGGCAAACTACCAAAAAAAATAATTTAAATTATTCTGTAAAGTTAAATTGGCTTGTAGAAAATAAAACCTCTTTTTGAGCAAAGTAATGATATTATATTACCTCGCCGATTTCAGCCCTTAAAAGCTGCATAAAACAAGGCTTTTTTAACACTTAAATGCTCACATATAACGCATTGATGTTCATAGAATATGAAAACACGCATACCACCTTAAAAAGTGATATGCGTGTTTTTTGACAACTCCGTTTGACAGTCTGTTGATGTTACTGTTTTATCAATGACTGACAAAAGACGGGATTTTTGTTTTGTATTATTCAATATTTATCATTCGTTAAATGCGCATGATTCCAATGAAATGCACCTTTCAGACATTTTTGAAAAATTTGTTTTGAATAAAGCACAGTTAAATATTTTAATGATTAGAATGTGCTGCCTTCTCGGCTATGTGTGTCTTTAGAACAATATTTATATATTGAGATAACGAACGATCGTCATCTTCTGCCAAAATTCGTAATGTTTCCAAAATATCACTGTCAATGGTTATGCTTATTTTTTCTTTCAATGGTTTCAAAGCTATCACCTCTAGAATAATTATACGCTGAAATCTTATTTACTATTGACAAGTAGGATAAAGTAGTATAAAATAATACCGTTGGTTGTCAACAAAAAATATTAAGAGGTGATTTGGAATGAAGTATTGTTCAAAGTGTGGAAAGGAAATTATGGACGAAGCGGTGATTTGTCCCGGCTGTGGCTGTGCACAGGAAAATAATGTGCAAAATAATGTGCAGGGAAATAGTGTTCCGCAAATTAAGGAAGCTTTCAGTGACATTCAAAAGGAAGCTTGGAGTAACAGTGGATGGTTACTTTTGGGCTTTTTTATTCCTATTGTGGGACTTATTCTTTATTTAGTGTGGAAGGAGACAAGCCCTTCAAAGGCTAAAGCTGCCGGTTATGGTGCATTGATCGGATTTGTTATATCATTATGTGGCGGGTTGATTGCCGGTATATTCGCTTTAATAAGCGTTCTTTAAGATTGAGTGTATCTCCTTGCGTATTGCTTAACGCCGCTTTCGCCATTTTCTGCAAGCGGTCCGATAGGCTCTGCGCTCACTTCGAGGACCTCATAGAATGAAGTTGTCGCTTCATGTTTGCAGAACGAACACTTCATTTATTGAAATATCATTGTACTAAATGAATTTTATTTAACAGATAGAGCAGCAAGACTTTAAATCTTGCTGCTTCTTTACTCATTCGCTCTTGACTTTTCACTAAAACCGTGAAAAAAACTCTCTGTTCATGATATTGAATCGAAGGGCTTAATATGCAATAATATATTCAGAAAGAGGCGCCGCTTTCAATCATTGAAAGAGAGGTTCTACTATGAAACTGAATATAGGCGAAACGATAAAAAGAATGAGGAAAGAAAAAGAGATCACGCAGGAGGAGTTTGCACAGGTTCTCGGTGTGTCGTGTCAATCCGTGTCGCGCTGGGAAAATGGTTTATGTTATCCTGATATTGAGCTTGTGCCTACCATCGCATCATTTTTTGATGTTTCCACCGATAAGCTTATGGGTGTCGATGAAATAACCGAAATGGAAAATGTAGAAAAATATCTTGAACGCTTTCAGCTTTCCATAAGCAGGGGTGAGATAGATAAGTGCATTGCTGTTGCCCGTGAGGGGGTCGGGGAATATCCGAATAATTACATTCTGCTTGATAAACTGATGTGTGCTCTTTTTGTCGCGGGTGATGATGACGGTAACATTCCGGAATGGAAAGAAAATATGGAAAGGTATGATTCTGAAATCACTGCCCTTGGTGAAAGAATTATGAAATATTGCCCCGATCAAAGCATACGGCTTGCGGCAACCGCGAGACTTGCGTTTAACCATTGTCTGCATGGGAGAAAAGAAATCGGCAGAAAAATTTATGAAACACTGCCTTCGATGGAAAACTGCCGTGAATTGCAGATATGGTGGGCACTAAAAAAAGAAGAAAAGTTGCCCTTTTTGCGCAACGCGATTATGAAAAGCTATGAAAATTTGCAAACATTTATTTGGCTTTTAGCGGATGCGGATGTGGTTGATAACGAAACAGAGCTTATTGTGTTGAAAAAAGTGTTTGATTTGGAGAAAATTATCCTTGACGGCAACAGACCAAACAATAATTGGGGCACAACGTGGCTCAATTTTGATATTGCCAAAAGATATGCGCTTTTGAAGGATTACGATAATATGTATAAGCACCTGCATTTAGCCGTTGATGAAGCGAAGGCTTTTGATAATCGACCCGACGAGCAGAGATACAGCGCGGTATTAGTCGGCGAAATAATCGAGCGAAAAACAGATTTCGAGACTGCCGACACAAGAACTCTTTGCGAAATACTTAGAGATAAATGGATACTGCATGATGAGTTTGATTCGGTGCGCGATACCGATAAATTTAAAGCAATTATAAAAGAACTCAGCGAATAAAATTTCAGAACGCAAAAATACAAAGCGGCATCGCACGCGAATGGCGTGCGGTGCCGCAATCTTTAATTTGAATGTATTTGAGTTTAACGATGTCGCAGGTTGCGGATTTCCGACCCCTTCGCCCCCAATAGCAGTAAGATGTCAGTCCTATTGTTTAAATTGTTGTTTTGGTGGAATACGAAGCAATCCGGCAATGTAGTCGGTGCTGTATCCGGTTACGGCTGACAAATGCTGCAATGCCGCCGCAGTATCTATTGGTGCTGTATTTGCAGTCACATTATGGTCTAACAGTGTATCTATGCTGATATTAAGATAGTCGCATATACGCGCGATAGTAATATATGATGGTGCTTTACCGTGCGACATATGCGACATCATATTACTACCGATGCTTAATTCTTGTAACATAGTTTTTAATGTGGTATTTTGCTGCATGCACTCTTTCTTTATCTTATTCGCAATAACAGCAGGTTCATAGCTGCTAATATCGTGTAGGTTATCATTCTTTTCCTTTTCCATAGCAAAAATTTCCATAATACTATATAGCCCAAATCAATTTCCTGCTTCGACAGTTCAAATTTACAGTTAAATACTCTTATTTTTCCTGCTGCGTATAACAAGAACAATGATAACGGCGATTGCAGCCGCAAGCCCGACTCCTATCAGGCTAAAAATGAGCGTCGAATGCTCGCTTGTTCTGATTTTGTCTATCAATTCGGAGATACCGCCGACAATTAAAATTACGGCAAGCCACACAGTCCAACGAAAACAGACGCTTCTTTTTCTTCTTTTTTCAGCTTTCTCGGCAGCCGGTTCATCTCCGAAAACAGGCTCATTCCAAAATGATTTTAATGACATTTTCTAAGCTCCTTTGCAGCATCATTCCCCCACATACCAATACGACCGCAGACCGGACATATAGATTTTTCCGTTTTTCGGCACCTGCCGTATGGCGTTGAACACATTATAGTAGTCGCCCGCGCCCATGCTCGTGCAGAGCATACCGAACAGGGTCAGCGCTTTAAGCTGCGGGAATATCATGCCGAGGGCGTAGGGGATAATGCCGAAAATTATGTTCGGGAGCATGGACATAAATATGAACCTGCCCTTGCTCATCGGCTCCGTGCCGACAACAAACAGCATACCCTGCTTGAAATTAGTGTAGAGATACACATCATTTTTGAAGCAGACGGCGTGGAGCAGCTCGTGCGGAAACAGGATGAGCAGAGAGCCGAGCAGGGCTGCGCCCCAGGCTATTACAGATGATTTTCCGCGCGTGATATCCGGCAGCCTTAAATACGCTGCGACGGCGAGAACGGCAAAAATCACGAAAGAGACGGCGTTTGCGATAACAGCCAGCTTTTTCATGCTGTCCGCCTCTTTGAACTCCGTTGCGCCGGGCTTGTGCTCCGCCTGCGGCAGAGTGTTCGGGTCGAGATTGAATTTTCCCATGTAGTGAAGCTTCATGTCAGTCACCCTTTCGCAATTTTTCAATTGTTTCTTTTATTTTTTTCGGCGCCTCGGCGGGGTCGTCAATATCCCTAACCGCTCTTTCCATCGGACACATACCGTCTTTTTGGCGGTTGATTATATATTCGACCTCTTCGCCGCAGGAATATTTTATCCCGTGCTCGTCAAAGACCGCTTTTGCTCCTCGGCTCATAACCGCGGCATATATTTCGCTTATTCCGAGCAGAACGAACAGCATCGCCGCCGCCTTGCCGACGGCCTTGTCCGCCGCCGAATATCCGCGAATATCCGCGCCGCCGTCAAGAAGCTCCATGAGCGGCGCAACTCCGCGCTTTTGGCTTATATGTATGCTGTTGCCCTTGCAGACTACGCAGGTGCAGCCCTCGCTTATCAAAATCTGCTTCGCTCTTTCAATATCGGTCATGTTTTCACCGCCCATTATTTCCCTGTTTTAAATATTATACTATAACAGTGTCCGCTTTTTCAATCGGCAATGGACAAAAAGTTCGGGCTGTGTTATTATAGTAAAAACGCTTTCGGAGGAAACGTATGGAGACAAAGTATATTTTTCTTGATATAGACGGGACACTTGTCGACTTTCAGGGCAAGCTCGCGGATTCGGCGCTCGAGGCGCTGAAGGCCGCCAAGGCTAACGGGCACAAGCTCTTTGTCTGCACGGGCAGACAGCGCTCGCAGATTTATCCGTGGCTGCTCGAAAAGATAACCTTTGACGGCGCGGTCTGCTCGTCGGGCGCATATGTTATGGCGGACGGCGAGTGCATAGCACGACACTGCTTCTCAAAGGAGTATATGACCTTTCTCGCCCAATATTTCACTTCCCTGCACGCGCCCTACTGCGTGCAGACCGAGCATACGCTCATGCTCGAAAAATGGTGCGCGGACGCGATAGTTGCGCACTATCTCGCCGACGGCATCGACCGCGGCAAAATAAACTCGCTCTTCGGCATGACTACGGTAGTAGAGAGCGCGTCCGAGCTGACTTTCGCCGAAAAGCTCATATATTACGGAGCGCCCAAGGGACTCGGCGAGGTTGCCGCCGACCTCGGGGAGCGCTTCGGCGTCGTGCGCTACAGCTTCGGCAACATGGGCGACCGCTGCGGCGAGGTTACGGACAGCAGATACACAAAGGCCACCGGTATGGCGGAGATACTGCGCCGCTTCGACGCGCCGAGGAGCGCGACGATAGCCTTCGGCGACGGCGACAACGACCTCGAGATGATGGACTTCGCGGAGTACGGAGTTGCTATGGGCAACGCGACGCCCGCCCTCATAGCGGCGGCGGACACAGTGACGGACGACATAAATTCCGACGGGCTTTATAACGCCTTTAAAAAGCTCGGACTTATATAAAAACAGCGCAGAAGCGGTTATTTACTCCCGTTTCTGCGCATTTTGTATGTTGCTTATTTTCACTTTCTATGGTAATATTTTATTGACGAAGCAAAGTATGAGGAGGAAAAACAATGCAAACAGTTAAAAGAACACTGAGCTTTATCTTGTCCCTTGTGATTCTTTTGTGCGCTGCCTGCGTCCCCGCAAATGCGATCGCCAAGAAGGCGGAGCCGACGGGTATCTACGGCTATATTATGAAGAACGGCTATCCTACGATGTCAACCGAGGATTTCTTCAAGTATGTCAACAGTATCGACAATGCCGTTTACCTGCTCACGGGCTTCCACTTTGTGTCGCAGGATAAGTTCAACGTAGTGCTCGACGATAAGCTTGACGCCCTGTGCTCGAGCGTCGCCAGAGCCTCGGGACTCGATGCTGCGCTGATAATGAAGAGTATGCCGGAATTCAACGGCCTCGCCGTCAAGGTCAGCGAAAAATATCATATCAATGTGCCCGAGCTTCAAAAGAAGCTCAACGAGCTTTCCGAAAAATACGCAAAGGAGGGCAATTCCGCTCTCTCACTCATTTTCCGTGCTGCGGCGGTCTATTTCGGAATAATCGACGAGGCATATCTCTACTGCGTACCCGTAAAGGATTTGGAGGACACATATGAGATATATTGCCGCGTGACCTACCGCGACGGCAGGACGGAGGAGCTGCCCTCGGGCACGTATTATAACATAAAGACCCAGATGCTCTACGGCAAGGACGACAACGGAATGGTCGGCATAGGCTATGATTTCGACGTCGGAAAGGCCATGGTCATAACGCCTGTTCATGTCTGGATGCGAAACTTCGGCTTTACCGTGGCATATGATATTTTCTGCTATATCACTCCGCTGTTCAACTATCAGACCGCGCGCATTAAGTTTAACTACGCCGGCAGCGAGTGGATGATTCAGCTCTGGAAGGGCAGATATGTCATAACAAACGGCGCGGAAATAGGCATATACAAGCGCGAGCCCGGGTCAAAGGGAACATTTTATAACTGCGTGGGCGATGAGGATATGCTGCTCATGTCGCTCGACCTCTTCCACGGAGACGACCTGCTCGTTCATCGCGACCCGATGTATCACTGGTGGCTGACGGGCTTCACCGTCAGCAAGACGGTGTATCTGCCGCAGAGCCTGACCCTGACCGGAAGCATCACGTTTAAAGATGCGGAGATGACGCGCGTATTCTGCGATGGAATAGAAAACAGAAACTTCCATGATATAAGCTATCAAAAGAACGGAATCACCGTGACATTTGAATGGTAAAAGCAAGAGGGGCTGCGCTCAACGCGGCCCCTCATCTGTTTTCAGTTGTCCTCGTCGAAATGGTCGAGCTCGTTTTCGCTTTCAAGCTCATCGCCGATACCGTTGAAGATACTCAGCTCCTGCTCGAGCCTCTCGCGGAACTCGACGAAAACCTCGTCGTATTCGGGCTCGTTGCCGGTCACATAGGTGTATTCGTCGGCATCCTCGTCGTATTCTATCTTCATCACGGCGAACTGCATATCGCCCGATTCGATATTTTCGACGGGCAGGAGAATAACATAGTTTTCGCCCTTGTGCTCAACGATATCGACAACCGACATATCGACCTCGTTGCCGTCCTCGTCAACGAGAGTGACGTAGCTGTCCTCGGCGCAGGCTTCTTCCTCGCCCTCGGGATAAAAATCAAGAATGTTGTTGTCCTCAGCCATAGCTTACTCCTTTACACATTGAATCTGAACAGCACGACATCGCCGTCGTTCATGACATACTCCTTGCCCTCGCTGCGGACAAGGCCTTTTTCTTTTGCGGCGGTCAGCGAGCCGCAGGCAATGAGATCCTCAAAGCTTATAACCTCGGCGCGGATGAAGCCGCGTTCAAAGTCGGAGTGAATTTTTCCGGCCGCCTGGGGAGCCTTAGTGCCGCGGGTTATCGTCCAGGCTCTGACCTCGGGCTTGCCGGCGGTCAGGTAGGATATAAGACCGAGCAGGTGATAGCTGCGCTGAACGAGCAGGTCGAGTCCGCCCTTCTCGATTCCGAGATCGGTCAGGAACATCTCGCGTTCCTCTTTTTCGAGCGAGGCTATCTCCGCCTCAAGCTCCGCACAGATGGGCAGGACCTCCGAGCCCTCTGCGGCGGCTATCTCCTTGACCGCGAGATAGTGGCGGTTTGTATCAATATTATTGGCAAAATCGTTTTCACTCATGTTGCAGGCGTAGATGACGGGCTTTGCGGTGAGCAGAGCTATCTGCGCCAAAAATTCGCGCTCGTTCTCGTCGCACTCGACGTTTCTTGCGGGCACCTCGCTCTCAAGCTCGCTCTTGAGCCTCTTGAGAAACTCAAGCTCCGCCGCAGCGGATTTGTCGTTTCTCGCCTGCTTTGCGACTCTGTCTATCCTGCGCTCGACCATCTCAAGGTCGGAGAGGATGAGCTCGAGATTGATAGTCTCGATATCTCTCTTCGGGTCGATAGTCGCGTCGACATGAACTATATCGTCATCCTCAAAGCAGCGAACCACATGTACTATCGCATCGACTTCTCTTATGTGCGAGAGGAACTTGTTGCCGAGACCCTCACCCTTGGACGCGCCGCGCACAAGACCGGCTATGTCAACGAACTCGATTGTCGCGGGGGTTATCTTGTCCGGATTGTACATTTCTGCGAGCTTGTCAAGGCGCTCGTCCGGCACGGCAACTACGCCGACATTCGGCTCGATGGTGCAGAACGCATAGTTTGCGGACTGCGCGCCCGCATTGGTAATGGCGTTGAAAAGCGTGCTCTTGCCGACATTCGGCAGACCTACGATTCCTAATTTCATTTTATCTTTTACCTGTCCGAAAACCCTTGATTTATCGGGGTTTTCGCCTTTCTTTAGATTTCTTGTACGCCCTTTTTACGCCCTTTTTTTGAAACTGGCGGCGTAGCCTGTTGAAATTGGCGTATTGCATTTACCAGTGATTCGTCCGTAACATGAACATATCTGTCCATTGTTGTTTTTATACTTGCGTGTCCCAAGAGTTGTTGTAAAACTTTTGGTTGAACGCCGCGCTCAATGGCGCGTGTAGCATAAGTATGTCGCAAGGCGTGCATACAAAAGCGTTTTATACCTGCTTCATCACACAATTTGTATAAATGTGTATCGTAAGAACTGTTTTTTGCGGGTTCTCCTGTTCGCCAGTTGACAAAAACTAAGTCACGCATAATAAGACATTTATTCTCGCCTGTCCTACTGTCGATATACTCCAAAACCTGTGAAAGTGTTTCGGAAGATTTTCGACTGTCCTTTTCATCATAGCAACTTTTGAGAATAGAATACGCCTTATCAGTAAGGGGAATGGTACGATAACTTTTCTGTGTCTTAGGTGGTCCCGCACGCCAATATCCTTGGCTGTGCCGATACTCCAAACTTTTATTTACTGTCAGCGTCCTGTTCTTCCAGTCGATAGCGTCCCATGTCAAACCAATCATTTCAGCCGTTCTCAATCCTGTTTCCAGTAACAAAGCATATTGTCTGTAATTATGAGAACGCGCTGCGGCTTCAAGAAATTTTTCCTGTTCTTCGACAGTCAAGTATTTAATATCATCTACCGCCCGAACTGGTTTCGTATAACGAACACCATTCATAGGGTGTTTTGCGATAATATCATTCATAACTGCTGATTTTAACATGGTTCCCATTGTGATATACGCCTGCCTAATGGTTGAACCTGCATAAGTCGTTTCCATTCGATTTAGAACAGCTTTACAGTGCATAGGCTTTACATCAGCAATACACATAGCCCCGATTACTGGTTGAATGTTCCATTTGTAACGCTCCTGATAGTTCCTTTTGGTATTAGGAGCAAGGTCACAAACGATATTTTCAATCCAATAAGTAAACCACTTATCTACCGTCATATCGGGAGAAGTGATTATAAGATTATGTCGTTCTTCATATCTTGCGTCAGCAAGCCAGTTTTTCGCTTCCGGCAGCGTTTCAAAATATCTTTCCTTACGTTTACCGTTTTTTGAATAATATCTTGCGGAATATAACCCGTCCTTTCTTTGGTATATGCCTTTGCCGCACTCTTTACCTTTTAGATTTTTTCCCATTGTTAGGCCTCCTCTTTTATCGGAAGATAGCCCAATGCAACTATATATTATAGCATAGGAACTCCGATTTCTCAAGATGTTTCGGCTAATATTACCGGGCTTTTGTGGATTGTTATATCACTGTCTCCCGGCGAATGTAATCTTCAAACTCGCGCCGTTTTACCAGCTTTCGGGTACCGACATATAGTACGAAAGGACAATTTGGCTGTTTAAGCATGGCATCAATCTTGTTGATACCGATATTGCTGTATTCAGCCGCTTCCCGTATAGTCAAAGTCATTTTAAGGTGGATCGGAACTTTTTCCTCACCATCTCTGCCCGCTGCGTATAGTCCTTTGCTGTCGTGCAGCATCGGGGGCAGCGGATAATCGTTTCTTCTATCCATAGAGTTACCCCCTCCTGAAATGCTAAAAGGTTAAAGGAATAATGGGCTTTAATCGGACGGCTGTTAGCAGCAGCCTCACAGGGGTTTCACCTCGGCCCATGCTTATGGGTGCGCCGCGCAATGCTGTGTGGGCGTTCAACGCGGGAGTATCATTATGTGTTTTGCGCTGTCGTCGCCCACAAAGCCGCTACGCTTGTTTTGCGGCGTGGTATAGATCGCTCGCCCTGAATAGGGGTCATGGCGCACCCGCCGTATGGCTCGGCGCAAAAGGAACGTATCCGATTTGCCCTATACTGCGCCGCCGTTATCTTGCGGTGCTTTCTTTGTCAAAGTGCAAACAGGCTTTTTGCTGACACCTGCGAAACGGAAAAGGGGGATTAAGGCGTTTCGCTGCGTGTGTCGTTTAATCAGCCTTAAATCTGAGGACTGTCCTCATCAGTTTGGCTTGCAGCCTTTCGCGGATGTCCTCGTCCACGCCGTAATAGGCGTTGCCTCTCTCGTCATAGAGCTTTCGCATGGAAAGGCTTGCGATATATCCGCTGAAATGCTGCACCACCAATTTCATAGCCTCCGGATCGCCCTTTGTTGCCGCCAAAATGATTGGATAAGGAACAAGAGCGACTTCCGGGCTTTCATACTTACCATTCATCCCATTCATCAGCGTGTCCCTCCAAATACTTTTTCAGCAGCTCGAAAGAGCTTGTCCGTCGATACTGGATCGTGCTGCGCGGTGCGTCAAAGAGCTTACCGATCTCTGTATCAGTCATTCCGGCAAAGTAGTACAGAAGTACCGCCTTGCGCTTTTCCTCCGGCAATGTGCGGAGGGCTTCGGCTATGAGCTTCGCCGTGATCTTCTTTCCCGCTGCGTAGTAGCCCGGCTCTGTATCCTCATGGCCGCCGTAAAAATAGCTGTCATAGGTGCAAAGCTGGTCTTGCTCCTGCGGGGTCAAATCGGAAAAGCTCACTTCCTTTGCTCTGCGTCTCTTGATTTCTTTGTGGGCGTTGGCGGCTTCGTTCCGCAAAGCCCGCTTGCAGAAACTTTGAAAGGCGCATTGCTTTTGAAACTCCAAGCGATTAGGTTGCATCGTCTCACCTCCTTTCTGGCCGAAAGGCGGCTCGCTGGTACATCCCCTTTTCGCGTATGACTACAACCGATTTTTTGAAATGCCAAAGAATCGGGGAAACTTTCTGAAAAAAACTTTGAAAAAAACAGAAAAAGCCCCGACTGCATGAAGCAGCCGAGGCAAAATAGGAACCTACAACAGCAGGTGGATGGTTAACTTGTTCCTTTACACGGACGCAAAGGGGTACGGAGTTGCGATTGCTTTTTTTCGCAGGTTGTGGATATGAAGATCAGGCGGACATAAAATGAACACGACGACACCTCCTTGCTGCCGCCGTGTTCCGAGAATAGAGTGACGCTATACAGCCTCCGCATCCCTTTTCAAAACAGGAAAACGGCGGTTTGAAATTGTGATCGTTTCCAAAACCGCCGTCAGATTGTCTATATTAACTTTTGTGGGCATCCCGCAATTCTGACAACGGTTTTAGGGTTGCAATAATAGAAAAAGATTGCACATTTAATTATCTTCCTTTGTACTGTTCTTACTTTCAGTCACAAGCTGACAGGAATCCGCAAACGGGCAGGTGTTTTGCTTCTGCTCCTTTAAGACATGGAACGATTCATGGCTGATTGTGTGTTCCATACGGCAGGCTTCTTCCTCCGCAATCGCAGTATCAACACCGGCACCGGCAAGGTGCTTTGCAAAAAACTGATAGCGTTCATAAAGTTTTTCCGCCGTTTCTTGACCCAAAGCGGTAAGGTGCAGAAAGTGGTCGCTGTCTTTCGTGAGAAAACCTCCTTCGCGTAACAGCTTTACTGCATGACTGACGCTGGGTTTGGAAACGCCCATGTAAGCCGCGACATCAACGGAGCGCACTTTACCGTTATTCTTTTGCAGAATCAGGATTGCTTTTAGGTAATCTTCCCCGGAGGAATGTAGAACCATAAGGCACGCCTCCTTTTATGCTTGCTCTCGTCAAATACTCCAGGACGAGGCTTCATACTGAATATTCCACAGCTTTTGGTACAATCCGTCCTGTGAGACAAGCTGATCGTGTGTTCCGCGCTGCGTTATTTTCCCGTTTTCTAATACAAGAATTTGATCGACATTTTTTATTGTGGAAAGTTTGTGTGCTATCATAATGACGGTCTTATCTTGCAACAGTTCCTGTAAGGCCATCTGAATCATAAGCTCATTTTCCACATCCATATTCGCTGTTACCTCATCGAGCAATACAATAGGAGCATCCTTTATAATTGCTCGCGCAATGGATAGCCGCTGCTTTTCACCGCCGGATAGTTTTGTTCCACCTTCCCCCAACACGGTATCATATCCATTTTCGAGTTGCATAATAAATTCATGGCAGCGAGCACGTTTGGCTGCTGCGACAACTTCATCCATGCTTGCGCAAGGATTCCCAAGCCGAATATTATTAAAAACGGTATCTTGAAATAACATCACATCCTGAAATACAAAGCTCAAATTATGTAGCAGATATTCATAGGATACTGTCCGAATGCTTTTTCCACCAACTTTTATTGCTCCTTGCTGCACATCCCAAAATCGTGCCAGTAAGTTGATGATTGTTGTCTTTCCGCTTCCTGACAAGCCCACCAATGCGGTCGTCGTTTTTTCCGGCACACAAAATGATACCTGTTGTAAAACAGGTGTGCGATCATAAGCAAATGTGACATCCTGATAAGAAATATCAAAGTTTCGCGGCTGCTCTTTCCCTGAAATATTCTCCATAACGGGTATTTCTTTAATTGCTTTCATGCGGTCGATGGACTGCTGTGTCATTTTTGAAAAGATACTAAATATCCCCATAGCCTCAACCCCTTGAAAAAGGCTGAAAGAAGCTACAACTAACAGAAACAATCTCAAAAAATCAGCTTCGCCTCGGAGATAGAGTATTCCCGATAGAAGGACGGTTCCAGAGGTAATAAGACGAAACCAAAACTGAAAAGAAGCCATCGGGAACAAATGCGCAAGTTCATTCAAAATAGAATCTTTGCGAAGCCTTGTAAATATGAGCCTGATTCTTGACGCCTGTTCATTTTCCAGACAACAAGATTTTAATATATGAATACCCCGGATAAATTCAACGGTTTCCTCGGTTACTTCTCCGATTAGATTCTGTCGATTTATATTTAGACGATCTTGTGTCGTGGCAAAATAGCGATAGGAAAACCACGCGGGAATCAAAAGAACAACCGTTAAAACAAAAATCCTGTAATCTACACGAAAAAGGAAAAATAAACCAATCAGTAGGGCAGGAATCCCCATAGCGGCCTTTTCGATCACCCCCAAACCTTCAATTTCCAGAAAGGCCGCGTCGGAAGTGATGGTTGAAACCAAATCGCCTAAATTTCTTCCTGTGAAGAAACCAAGTGAAACACGTTTTAGATGTTCTCCCAGCCGAATGCGCTCCTCACACATTGCCTTATATCCCGCCCCTGATCGCAGTCGCATTGTAAAATAACGCAGGAAAATGCGGATCAGAACGACAGCCATCATTACACCCATATATAAAAAGACTGTTTCTTTACTTAACCTCGTTGTTGCGGTCGGATTAAATTCTGGCATTTCGGATACCATGAGATATGAGATAATGAGCGGGATCATAAGTAGTACACCGTCACAGAAACTAAAAAGCAGGGAAACATAAAGCTGATATCGCTGACTTTGTATCAAGCGCACAAATTCTTTTATAGTTTTCAGCATACTTCCACCTCCGCTTTCCCTGCTAACTGCGTGGAATCCTCCTCAAAATAGATAGACCACATTTTTTGATAGACTGCACAGGTTTTCAATAATTCTTCATGAGAGCCAACAGCAGCGACGCGCCCACCATTTAAGACAACGATCTTGTCACAATTCTTAATCGTCGTTAATCTATGTGCAATAACGATGAGGGTTTTTTCTCTGCATAACTCCTGTAAAGATACCTGAATTTTATGCTGATTTTCCATGTCTGTGTAAGCGGTCGCTTCATCCAGAATCAGAATCGGTGCGTTTTTCAATATGGCACGAGCAATAATGATTCTTTGGCGTTGTCCGCCAGATAGTTTTATGCCATCGTTGCCAACAATGGTATGATAGCCCTCTTGTAAAGCATCAATAAACTCCGCGCATTGTGCCTGTGTTGCCGCAGCGATTACCTGTTCATCCGTTGCAGATGGATTACCCAGCCTGATATTCTCTAAAATGGATAAATTGAATAGAAAGGTATCCTGTGTAACATAGCTGATCCTTGTCATTAACGATGACAAGGGGAGATTTCTGTAATCGACACCGCCGATCAGAATACTCCCTTCTGACACATCCCAAAATCTCGCAAGCAGATTTGCTATCGTTGTTTTTCCGGCACCAGACGGCCCAACGATGGCAACTTTTTCCTTTTCCTGAAACACCAATGAAATGTTCTGCAATACTGTCTCTTTTTCATACGCAAAGGAAACATTGTGAAGCTCTATTTGATTGTCGGAAGGCACTTGACCTTTGTTATCCTCATTTAATTCTGGTAATTCTGGCGCGGATAAAACCTCGTTAATCAAGCGTTTTCCGTTTCGGATATGATAAAAATTATCCATAAAGTCAGTAAACTTAAGCAGAGATGTACCGGTTCCCAAAGATAGTAATACCGAAAACAGAAATACGTTTCCTGACAAATGAGCCTGTGCGTACAAATAACCCCCAACGCAAAGAACGCTTACTATAATTGAGGACAAGAGCACAAGTGACGGTGCGGCCGCGGCATACATTCTGCGATATAGCTTCAATGTCGAACTTTTGTATTTTTGGATGGATTCCTCATACTTTGTGTAGGCTTCTTTTTCCTGACCAAAGATTTTGATTTCCTTGTTTCCGCGGATGTATTCAATAATCCGCCCGTTCATATTCTCCAGCGCAGCATAGTAAGTATTTGCAAACTCATTCATAATCCCAATATACATCGGGAGATAGAACAGCAGCGTCAACGTGGCAGGAACTAAAACGGACAATGCCATACGCCAATCAACCACAAACAGGAGGCCGATAATTCCAGCCGGAATCAGGACATTGGAACTTATCTCCGGGATTGCGTGTGCCAGAGGATATTCCAGCCGTTCCGTTCCATCAATCAGTATATGATGAAAGTGTCCGGCCCCCTGTATCTGCATATAGCCCATAGGCATTCGCAGCATTTTATCTGTTATCGCAATCCGCATCTGCTCCAATATGCGAAAAGCTGTCTTGTGGGATATTGCCGTTGAAGCGTTGTGCATCGCTAACTGCAAAATAAATGCCATAAGCATAAAGAACGCGGCAAGGAAAACTTCCCGATAAGAAAAGGGCGTCTGTATATTGACTAACAAGTGATAGGCGATGTAGTAAGGGACGAGTCCGAAAAACACACCGATCACCGCCAGCGCAATAGAGCTGATGTATGCTTTTTTGTATGGCTTTAGAAAATCTCGGAATTGTATCACGTTTTTCGTTTTCACAATGAACACCCCCTTGCAGCTATTCTTATCAGTCCATGTTTTTGAAATGTCTTTTCAGAATGAGTTTCCCAACATAAACGCCAACAATACCACAGAGAATAGCTGATACGACGCCAATCACAGCAAATCCGCCGGTTAAATATCTTATGTAGCCATACATTTCTTCTTCCGTAACGCCCATTTCTACCCATTTATTTATTTCTCTATCTAAAAAGAAAATGAACGGAAAACAGCCGCCAAAGAAGTACGCAGCTTGCGTAAAACCATAGCCAATTCCAATGGATATGGTTTTGAAATTTGTCTTGGCAATTATTACATCAGCAATCAGGCTTGTAACAATAACGAAAGGCAAACAGGTAATGCTCCCCATCCCTGTAAGCGTAAAGATTGCCACCCCCAAGCTGACAAGAAGCGTCATTGCCCCAAAACGTTGAATCTTCTTAACAACAAATAAAACAACCGTTCCCATGATGAGCGCAGTAATACTCGAAGTAAACACGTGCATAACCGGCACCATTGCAGCGGTCAACATACCTACGCCATAAATCACAGCAGCATCAATGGCAGCCAGCAAGCCGATCAGAACAAAATCACTGATTTTCCACTTTTTCATTGCATGAACCTCCTATAATTTTTCTTTAAAAATATTCTCCAGCACTGTTGTATCTTTTAAGGGGAAGTCTCTTGTTATTTTCCCATTCTCCAAAAGGATTACGCGATTGCAAACGGATAGTATGAACTCATAATCATGTGTAATGACAATAGACGCATTCTCATTTCCAGTGATGGACTCAATCAAATCACAGACATTTTTCATGTTGCCATAGTCCAAACCGCTGGTAGGTTCATCGAATACATTGATCCTCTTGTTCAGCAAATAGGATGCGGCAATGACTAATCGCTGTTTCTGCCCCATTGACAAGGTGGTTGGATGCTGAGATTCCAAAGAGGATAGCCCAAGTAATGACAAAATGCTATGGATACGGTTTTCAATGTTAGGTGATCTCTCGCTTCCAAGAAGCAAGTCATCATAAACGCTGCACCCAAACAACTGGAAATCTACGTTTTGCATCACATAACTTGCAAATCGGTTTCTGTCACGCGAGGAAAGCGGACGTTCCATAAAGCGAATACACCCTTGTTGCTCTTTTATTAAACCGCACAGGATTTTCCCAAGCGTAGTCTTTCCACAGCCATTTTTCCCAATCAAAGCGATCCTGTCGCCTGGGTACACAGAAAAACTGATTCCTTTAAGAATGTTGGTGAGCTTTTCATACCCAAAGAAAAGGTTATCAAGCACCAAAAGAGGGTTACTACCTTTTTCCGTGGACGGGTTACTTATAGAATTTTGAAAAAGGTGCAGCCCGCGTAACCCTTGAAGGTGTAATTCGTCATTACTTGCAGCTTTCAATGTCGCGCCCTCATAGATACGGGACATCTTGCCACACTCAAACACGATTAACCTGTCGCAAACATCCGCGAGATAGTAGAGGCGGTGCTCAATGACGATAATCGTATATCCTTTTGATTTTAATTCCGCAAGTGTGGCTTTTAGCAAAGCTATGGATTGATAGTCTAAATTAGAGGACGGCTCATCCAGCAAAAGGACATCCGCATTCAGCATCAAAGTGGAAGCGATTGCCACTTTTTGCTTTTCGCCACCGGACAGCTCAGATATTTTTTTCCCAATCAGCGGAGACAGTGAAAGCATAGAAGCGATGCGGTTTAGCCGCATTTCTATTTCGCCTTTAGGAACTTCGTAATTTTCACAAGCATAGACAAGATCGGAAAGAACATCTGCCGTAAAAAACTGACTTTCAGGATTTTGAAAAACAGAAGCGACAAGCCTTGAAATATCACAGATCCGCAAAGGTGTACTCTCTTTGCCGTTCAAGTAAATGTTGCCTTTCTTTTCCCCTTCAAAAAAGTGTGGGCAGAGGCCGTTAATGCACCGAAAGAGCGTTGATTTTCCGCAACCGCTTCGTCCTGTCAGAACCACTACCTCACCTTTTTTTATGAAAAAGGAAATATTTTGTATTGTCGGTGCAGAGTTATCTTTATACCGATAACTTAAATCGTTTAATCGAACCATGAATACACCACCTTGTCAAAACAAATGAAGTTTTACACTCATAAGCAACATAACGAAAGCTGATGACGAAAAGATAACATCTATCCCTTTTACTTTGACATCGAAATAAGAGCTTCTTTGCCCTTGATTTTCAATTCCTTTTACAAGCGCCGCACAAGAAAGCTCCTCTGATGTTCGCAAACTGCGAAACAGCATTGGCACAATGACATATTCAAGCATCCGAAGCGGATGAAATAGAATTCCACGCCATGACGTATCAATCCCTTTTAGTTTCATTGCCTCAATAATCGTCAAGAAATCGTTTTTCATTGACGGGAAATAGCGAAGCATCACCGTCATACTGATGATAACTCCTTTTGGTAACCGGCATCGTCCGAGTGCCGTAGTGATTTCAGAGATATTCTTTCGCTCTTTTATTGCGATTGCCAGCATGAGAAACGGAATGATCCTCTGGATAATGAAAGCGATGATTCCAATAACGGAAAGAAGGGAGCCTTGAAAGATGGAGCCATTTGAATGTGTAATTGCAAAATAGTACAAAAAGAGAACAGCAAATACAATCGTGCATCGAATCACAGTTGCATAAAGCCCGAAAACCATTAACGCCGTTCCTGCGATAACAAAAGCGATCAATGTTACCTCTGCTTTGCCAGAAAGCAACATAAAGAGCATAATTAAAACATCCAGAAAAAGGAGCGTTCTGAAATCAAGGTTCACAATCATTTTTTTGTCTGTCACATAATCACTCCTCTCTTACTTTTGGACTTCCGCGAGGCTACCTTTTATGCTATAATAGCAGACGTGGTTAGCGATGTCTAACTATGTTGGTGACTCTTAGCCGCGAGCCGCTTTTTTTAGCTCACAGCATAAATTGAAATGAGGTATGCTTATTATGAATAGAAGCCATCAAAGTTTTTTGCAGCAAAACGGCAGTACTCTTTTAGAAAAAGAGGCCGAGATTTGCGGGTTTAAGACATATCAATTTCGTTCCTCGAACGGTTATGGGAAAACATCTATTTTTGAACTTGGATCGCGCGCAACGATCTCATTCTCGGATCATCTGTATTATAACGATTTTGAATATGCTGTGCTGTCTGAGGATTCTGTTGTGATACATCAGTACGATTCTATCCTTACAGATAACCGTTTCCGTATCGGACAAGTTCATACAGGGATGCAATATATTGAGCGTACCGCAGAAAATGAGGTGCAGCGATATATAATAAAAAAGGGAACACCGGCGAAAACAATCGGGATTCAACTCATGCCAGAGTATTACGATTATTACTTAAAGAAGGAATTTAACATCGGCTATTCAGCATTTGAAGAAATGTTGCATTGCAATACAAGAGAAATGTGTATCCCCTCATTGTCTGCGGTCTTTCATCAGATATTAGGGTTTAGAGGTGATGACATAAGCTCCACAATTTTTTACAGGGCAAAAATAGATGAAGCGGTTTCTTTGCTTTTTCAAAATGCGAAAAGGGCAAAGAGTGGAGCTGCTATATCTAAAACAGATTACAGGTCAATTATAAACATTGTAGAGTATATGGCGCAAAATGTAGATATTGCGCTCTCGCTGGGCGAAATGGCGGAGTGCGCTTATATGAGCCCTGCAAAATTCAAATATACATTCCAGAGTGTGATGGGACATTCTTTTTCAGAACATTTCTTCTTGCTGCGAATGGCAAAGGCTTGTGATTTGCTTTTGAATAGCAATGAATACATTACAGCTATAGCACAAAGCGTAGGATATAAGAATGTTGGGAGTTTTTCCACGCAATTTAAGCGTTACGCAGGGATTCTTCCATCTGAATATCGAGCGACAAAGGTCAGGTAAACGGAATACCGAAAAGAATTGCGCTTGATTCACTTTGCCGGACTGTAGATAGTGCTGACCACGTCCTTGCCATTCCATAGCGTTATACGGGAGGTGATTAGCTTGAATTGTAACCATCAAAGATACGACTTCAAACCTTTCGGGCAGGCCATCAAATCCACAAGGAAAAAGAAAGGTTTAACGCGAAAAGAACTTGCGGCGCAGATACGCATTTCTCCCCGCTACATAGCCTCTATTGAAAACAGCGGGCAAACCCCCAGCCTGCAAGTTTTCTATCGTTTCGTCACTTGTTTAGATATGTCCGTCGATCAATTCTTTTTCCCGGAGAAGGTCATCGCAAAGACCACCCAGCGGCGGCAACTCGACACGCTCCTTGACAACATCAGCGAAAACGGCCTGCGGATCATCACCGCCGTTGCTAAAGAAATCGCAGATACCGAACAGAAAAACTCCTTGAAATAAGCAATTTTGTTCTCCGTTCTTTTGGCAAATTCAACTTTCCGTTGTAGTAAGGGATAGAGGATAAAACTTTCGTAGCAAGCATAGGAAGTGTGTACCCACTTCCGTATTTTGTCCTACAAAATGGCTTGTTGGGAAGTGTCCCAAACCCTCGATACGAAAGGAGCGACAAGCGCATGAGTGGCAGAAAACGGACGGTACAAATCAAATTCTATGTAACAGAGGAAGAAAAGAATTTGATTGAGGAAAAAATGAAGCTGATACCTACCCGGAACATGGCGGCATATCTGCGGAAAATAGCGATTGACGGGTATGTTATCCAAGTAGACTATACGGACATAAAGGCAATGACCGCAGAGATACAGAAAATCGGTGTCAATGTCAATCAGATCGCAAAGCGTGTAAACAGTACCGGCAGTGTCTACAAAGAGGACATAGAGGAAATAAAGGGGGTGCTTGCGGAAATATGGCGGTTACAAAGATTAAGCCTATTAAAAGCACGTTGAGCAAAGCCCTTGACTATATCCAAAACACGGACAAGACGGACGGAAAAATGCTTGTGTCCTCGTTCGGGTGCAGCTATGAAACGGCAGACATTGAATTTGAATTTACCATAGCGCAGGCGTTGGATAAGGGGAATAACTTAGCCCACCATTTGATACAGTCCTTTGAGCCGGGAGAAGTGGACTATGAGAAAGCCCATGAAATCGGGCGGCAGCTTGCTGACGCGGTAACTAAGGGACAGCATGAGTATGTTTTGACAACGCACATAGACAAGGGACACGTCCATAATCATATTATTTTCTGTGCGGTAAACTTTGTAGATCACCACAAGTACAATTCCAATAAGCGCAGTTATTACGGCATACGAAACATCAGCGACAGGCTGTGTCGGGAAAATGGATTGTCCGTCGTTGTTCCGGGTAAAGGCAGCAAAGGAAAAAGCTATGCGGAATACCAAGCGGAAAAGACCGGGACAAGTTGGAAAGGCAAGCTGAAAATCGCCGTGGACGCACTCATTCCCCAAGTGTCTGATTTTGAGGAATTGCTATCAAGATTGCAGGCTATGGGCTATGAGATAAAACCGGGAAAATACGTGTCGTGCCGCGCTCCGGGACAGGAACGATTTACAAGACTTAAAACCCTCGGTGCAGATTATACAGAGGAAGCCTTGCGGGAACGTATCAAGGGAACATGTACCCGTACTGTCAAAGCTCTAAAACAACAGAAAAATGGTATCAGCCTGCTTATTGATATTCAGAACAGTATCAAGGCGCAGGAAAGCCGGGGCTATGAGCAATGGGCGAAAATCCATAATCTGAAACAGGCGGCAAAGACGCTGAATTTCTTGACGGAACACAAGATTGAACAGTACGCAGATTTGACCGCTAAAATCGCAGAAATCACGGCAGCAAATGAGCAGGCGGCAGACAGCATAAAGGCAGTTGAAAAACGACTTGCGGATATGGCGGTGCTGATTAAGAATGTCACGACCTATCAAAAAACAAAACCTGTCTATGACACATACCGCAAGGCAAAGAATAAGGGCAGCTACCGAGCAGACCATGAACAGGCAATTATTTTACATGAAGCGGCGGTAAAAGCATTACAGGCGGCACAGATCGGCGGCAAGTTCCCAAGCGTTACCGCCTTGCAAAATAAATATGAAAAGCTCCAATCGCAAAAAGAAGCCCTTTATGCGGACTATGGCAAGCTGAAAAAACAGGTCAAGGAATATGACGTTATCAAGCGGAACATTGACAGTATTTTGCGGCAGAATAGAGAACCGGAATGGGAGAAAGAAACAGAGCGCGGATAATGTGACTTATAGCGAAATAGTATAATGCAGAGTGTAACAATCGTCACACTCTGCATTATACTATTTATTGATTTTAGCACGATACACGTTGAACATATTAGCAAGGTATTGTTCGGGTTCTGGCATAGGATGCCCCTTGCCCTTTGTATCACGACGCTCATGTTGGTTATATCTTTGATTTACTCTTTCCCAATCTTTAGGGTACATTGATTTGAATAATTGCTTAAACTCATTCATATCGTCTATGTTTTGCATAGCCCCAAAAACAGAATTGACTTTTTCTTCTTTTTTCACAATAACACTTTGTGCCATATATAACGCCTCCTTGATTTTGGTGATATAATTATTATAGCATATCATAGTTAAATTGAAAATAATAAAAGACGGGACGCGGCAGCTATCAGATAGCCACCGCGCCCCGTCTTTTCGTAGGTGCAGTTATGATTGTGTTACGCAGTAGAACGCCGTTTTTCTTAGGTTATGGATAAATCCTTTGCCACTATGAGAAATGCTCCCGGAAAGCCTTGCAAATCAAGCCTTTTTTCGTGTCTACTCCGTAACACGGGTGCGTCTTTTCCTCATGCGTTCGGCGGCTTGTTGCCGTGTGATACGCTTTCGGCAGTCCGGGCAGTATTTGACGCTGTTTGACTTTGACGCAAAGGAAGTCCCGCATACGGTACAACGCTTTTTATCCTCGGAATGGAAAAGTTCGGCATACAGCAGCGTATCATTGGGAAGTACGGCAGTCTTGAACCATTTGCAGAGTAGCGAATAGGAAATGAGCTGCGGACATACGCACTCGTCCCCGTCGTCAAGCAAAATGCAGTTCCCATTGTCGCAGTTGCAGCAGGATTTTTTCACAAGAGCATTTACCCTCCGGCTTTGCTGCGGCGAAAGCCGCTTAATCCCGGTCATACTTCATCAGCGGCATAAACGGCAAGCTCGTCATATTCCGTTTCGGTCAGCGCGTCCACTTTCTGCATGGTACGCTCTGCAAGCTCCCGCATATCCGCGTCCATAAAAGGCAGCGCGGCATTGATATTTTCAAGCAATGCCCGCTTGCTGTCCTCTGCGTAAATACTCAAAAGGTTTGTTTCTTCTACGGTAAATCTGTTCATGCTTATACCTCCAATTCGTGATTTTTTGTTTTCGCCGCCTTCTTCGGGGCGGTCTTTGCTTTGTCTGCTTTGAGCTGCGCCTGGATAGACTGGCGCGGCTTTTTAATTTCTCTGTCTCGGTTTTCGTCCTTGTTTATCTGTGCATATACGCCGTGACGGTCTTTCAGAGAAGATAAGACAAGGCTTTTATAAGGCAGCATGGCGGCAAGCCGTTCCGTGTTCCTGCTTGACGTAAGCTGCATAAATGTCGGGGAAAGCTCTACCATGAAATGCGTCTTGTTGGGGCTGTTGGGTGCGTCAAGCTGTTTCATACGCTCCACAATGCGCCTTGCTTCGGCTTCGATACGTCCGTCATGCAATGCGGCGATATGCTCCGCAAAATTGCCCGGTGTCAAGGTGCTGCGGTTTCGTTTTTCCTGTTGTAGCAGATCACGCAGGGCTTCCGGGTCGTTGGGCTTTGCTTCAAACCGTTCAAACTTCCCAAGCTGTGGGTCGGGCGTTCCGTGAATTACATAGGCTGCGGGCTGCTCCCTGCTTCCGTTCTCATAGATAAGCGTGTAGGTGTCGGCGGCTAAAGCCTGTTCCTTGACACGCTCATAATGCTTTGCATAATCAAGCTCATAGAGATTACCTTTGATTTTTCCGTCCTCAATCCCGATAAGTTTCACGGCATAAGCAAGAATACGGTCACGGGTCTGCTCCTTGTGGAAACGCCATGTATTGTGTGCGGCGGTGTCTTTTAGGAAAACGTCACGCTCCCGAAAGCAATGTGTCCCGGACGGACGGGACAGCCATAGCAGCGTTTTATCCTCGGCGGCAGGTTGCCCCGCCGCCTTTATGATAATCCGCTTGTCAATATCAAAATCATTTTGGAAAAAGCCTGTGTTTGTCCGCATGATTGCTTCAAGGGACGATAACACGTCCACGTTTTCAAATTTACTTAATTTCCCCATGCAGTCAGCTCCTTTCTAAATCCTGCGATTTTGCCCGTGTCTTTTTCTGTGCAGTCCGTTGTTTCTCCGCTTTGAGCTGCGCCCGGATAGAGCGCTTTTCTTCCTTGCCCTTGCCGCGCTGCTTGTCAGTCTTGATTGCGTCCGAAAGGTCTGTCAAAGAGATCTGCTCCCCAGATTTTGCTTTCTTCTCCAGTTCGTCCACGGTCGGGGTGTTGTTGATGATACCGTCAAAATTGTTGTCGTTCTGCTCAATAGTGTCCTCGACGTGCTTTAGGGGATTTTCCGGCTGTTTCCAAAACTCTGGCACTTCCTTGTAGCCGATACTGTCAACATAGTGTGCGGTGTCCTGCCCGTTCTGATGAAGCACCACCACGTCGGACACGGAAAGGCTGTGTCCCTTAAAATCTTTCGGGTGGTCTACATTGAAACGGGTATAAATATCTTCAAGGGAAGTTCCCGGCGCAAGGTCAGCGATATAGATACGGTCATAGTTTGCCATATCCACCGTATGCCCGGCTGCGGTCAGTCGGTCGTAAGGCTCAAAACGCAAGTCCACCGTTTCATCATCACGCTTTAGTTGATAAATGGAAAAGGTGTCTTTCTCCTGCGGCAGCTCCGGTGCGGCTTTTGTTTCTTCCTGTGCTTTGCCGTTAGTACGCTCATAAAAGGCTTTCCATGCGGCTTTTTCCACACCGAACAAGCCGCCGTTTTCTGCGTGTTCCCTTAGTTCGGAAAGGCTTGTAACTGCGCCCTCTGTTCCGTCCTCATAAATGCAAAAGATTTCTAAATCCTCATGGAATAGCCGTTCTGCGGCTTCCTGCTGCAAAGGCAGCATACCGTCCCATGTATAGCCGTATTCCTGCATATCGGTGATTTGAATAGTCGGGTCGGGCAGGGTTGCGGTCTGTTCGGTTTCCTGTTCCTGTTGCAGGTCTTTCAAATACCCGTCAATGCTGTTGATGATCTCCGCTGCGGCACTTCGGATTGTTTCAAGAGAGCTTTTCAGCTCGTCAAGCTCCCGTCCGCTGCTCCACCCGGCAACATACCCAAAGGAATAATCGGACGTATCAAGTCCGTAATGCTGGCAGACAGCATACGCCACGCTTTCAGCCTGTACCTCACGGGTGCGGCGGTCGGGTCTGTCGGTCTGCTCCGTGACAGGGGCGTTTAAGTCAATGTCGTGCAGCTTTGCATGGGCGATTTCATGGATAACGGTTTTCAAGGTCTGAAGCTCGCTCATTCCCTCGTCAATGGCAATCCGCTTTTCCTCCAAGTGGTAGTAGCCGTGTGCGCCGCCCTCTATTTTTTCAAAACCGATAGGAACAGGAGAAGTCTTTTCAAGAGCTGCGAAAACGTCCTTGAAACGCTCCACGTCCCCGGTCAGCATATCCACGGCAAGGTTGGGGATTTCCTTTCCCTCGGTCTGCGACACGTCAAAGACAGATACCACCTTAAAGGCAGGTATCGTGATTTCCTTTTCCTCCGTTACCGGCTTTCCGTCTGCACCGATTACGGGCTTTTGCGTTGCCGGGTCGATTTTCTCCATTTCCTGCTTGATTTTGAACGGGGACGGGGCAAGGATTTTGATACCCTTTTCGCCTTTCATTACGTTTCGCTTAAAGTTGTTTTTCCAAGCGTTAAAGCCTGCAACCAGAGAAGCGTCTGGCTTTTGCATGGCAATCAGCAGCGTATTGTTAAAACTGTAATTATGGAATTTTGACATAACGCGCAAGTATTCCTTGTAGCGTTCGCTGTCAAACAGTTCCTTGATACCCTGTTCCAAGCGGTCGGTGATCTCTTTGAGCTTTTCTGTGGGTTTCTCACTTGTCAGCACGATAGGGATTACCGGGCGGGGCTGTGTCGGCTCTGCGGTCAACGCTTCTGCCTGTGGGGAGATTGCCGCATCCGGTTCGATTTTCTCCGGCGCAGTCTGTTCCTGTTTCGTCTGTTGTTCCTCGCCCTCCACGGTGTAGCCCGGTAAGAGCTGCCCGTTTACCTTGAAATGGTCTGCGTATTCCTGCGGTATCGTCGGGGAGATTTCCGTAAACAAATGCTGATAGGCTTTGATACGCCCATTCAGATATTTTTCCATAGCCGCCTTGTCCGCAAAAACCTTTCTGTCCTGTCCGGCGATTTTTGCCTGTCCGTACCTGTCCGGGCTGTTGGTATGAACGCTCCATGTCAGCGTATAGGAATACGGGATAGATTTTCCCTGTGCCCGGTCATAGCGGGTATTCTCGTAAATGTGGTAGCGCATTTGATAGACGTTGTTGCTGATCGTGTGGTTGTTGTTTTCGTCTGCCTGCCATTGATTTTCGGTATGCGTGACAGCAGGTGTCCTTGCATATTCAATGGCTTTGTCAAAGGTCAGCGTATTTCCCGCCTGTGCTTCCCAAGCTGCCGCCTGCTGTTTCAAGGTTTCAAAAATCGCCTGTTCTGCTGCTGCACTTTCTTCCCGCTGTCGGATAAGCTCCGCAAGCGGTAAGGCAGTCAATGCGGAAATGTCGGCTTTGCCGCTTTCAAAATAAATGCTGCGTTCGATTTTTAAGCGGTCAGCAACTTCTAAGCGGTCGTTTTCAAAACTGGAATAATTCAATCTGTTTTCGCTCCTTTCCTGTGCAATCATTTTGTGCATAAGGTCGTAGTCCTCTATGCTCATGTGTCCGTCATATACATACGGGTCAATATCTTCTCCGTCATAGGGTTTCTCATGGAATGGAAGTCCTGCGGCATGGGCGGCTTGCCGTGCTTCCTCTAATACTTCCGGTGGTAACGTGTCGTCGTGTGCTTCGATAAAATCCGCAACGCTGTTATATCCGTTTTCATAGTGGCGGCGCACCCCGGCGGTCAGTTCGTCCACGGTCATGTCCTCGCCTAAATAGCCGCAATAGTAGCTGTTGAGCATGACGGCGGCGGGGTCTTTTTGCCGGATTTCTTCAAGGTGGCTTTTATCTTCTGCGGTAAGAGCGTCGTTTGCTTCCAAGTAGAAATAATCGCCGTTCCATGAACGCCCCTCGCGCCAAAAGGCAATCCAAGCGATACCGTCCCTTAGTTCTTCCTGATACTGTTTTACGGTGTCCCGTAAACTTGCCATGCGGTAAACCTCCTTTCGTGGTGGTGTGAATAAGGGTTTGGGATTATCCCAATAAGCAAAAATCCCCACAGTTCCCAAAAGGGGAAAAGGGGGATTTTACGGAAGTGGGTACACACTTCCTATGCTTGCTATTCAAGTTATTTCTTCTTCGTTATCTCAATGCGATAGTTGACATATTTCCCACCCGTGTCGGCTAAAACTACCGTTCCGTCATAGGTTTTACCCGTTTTAGGGGAGTAAAGCCTTTTGATATTTGCCTTGCCGGATTTTAGGAGTGCGGCGGCAAGTTTCGGTGTAAAGGCGGTCTTTCGTTCCTCGAAAAAGCGGTCATTCTTCCACATGGCAAAGGTACAATCCCTGTTTTCACAGTAGTAATTCTTCCTGCCCTCATAGACAGAAGAACCGCAGCGGGGACAGTTGCCGATCACAGGCTTTTCCTCTTTGAAACGCTCCCTGTCCCCGTCGGAAAGGATAGGATAGGCTTTCACAAGCTCCCTTGCCATTTCTTCAATGCCCTGCATGAAGTCCTCCGGGTCGGATTTTCCTTTTGCAATGAGCGTCAGCGTATTTTCCCATTCTGCGGTCAGCTTCGGGGAAGTCAGACTGTCCGGCAGGACGCACACAAGATTGATACCGTTCTTTGTTGGTACAAGCTGTTTCCCTCTGCGTTCTGCAAATCCGGATTTCACCAATTTTTCAATGACAGCGGCACGGGTGGCAGGAGTACCTAATCCTTTTCGTTCCGCGTCCTCGGTGGTGTCCTCGCTTCCTGCGTGTTCCATAGCAGCGAGCAGCGACGCTTCCGTAAGGGGCTTCGGGGGCTGTGTGTCATGGGCGGTTACTGTTGCGGAAATATTGGAAAAGGTCTGCCCCTCGGTAAAGTCCGGCACGTTGGAAAGATTGTCGCTGTCCTCATGGTCGGATTTTGTTTTCAGCGTCAGACGGTAGCGGCGTTCCAAGTCTTTCCACCCGGCACAAAGCACCGTCTTTCCCTTTGCCGTAAAGTCGGTATCAGAACAGGAAAATACCGCCGTTACCGCTTCATAAATGTGCGGCTCGGCGGCAGCGAACAACAGACGCGCTCCGGCAAGGATAAGGATATTTCGCTCACTTTCGGGAAGTGTGGCAAGGTCTGTCTTTGCAAACTCCTGTGTCGGAATAATGGCGTGGTGGTCTGATACCTTTTTGCTGTTAAGGGTGCGGGACACGTCCGGGGAAAAGGTCACGTCCTGCATAAAGGGCAGCTTTTTACAAAGCAGTCCGCTGATCTGCGTGGCGGTGCCGCCCATGTCGTCGGTCAGATAGCTGCTGTCCGTTCTCGGATAGGTCAAAAGCCGCTTTTCATAAAGGCTCTGTGCAAGGTCAAGGGTCTGTTTTGCCGTGTAACCGAAAATACGATTGGCTTCCCGCTGTAAGCCCGTAAGGTCAAAGAGCTTCGGCGGCGATACCGTCTTTTTCTCGCGGGTCACGGATTTACAAATTGCCTGTGCCGTATTGCAGGCAGCTTTCAGATTTTCCGCTGCAGCAGGGTCGGAGAGTTTTTCACTTACCGCTTCCGTGCCGGGAAGTGCAAGGCGCACATGGTAGTATTTTTCTTTCTTGAATGTGGTGATCGCCGCGTCCCGGTCGGTCAGCATTTTAAGGGTCGGGGTCTGCACACGTCCCACATTCAAGGTACGGTTATACAGACAGGAAAACAGGCGTGTTGCATTGATACCGATAATCCAGTCTGCCTTTGCACGGCAGAACGCAGACGCAAAGAGCGCGTCATAATCCCGCCCGTCTTTGAGGTTATCAAAGCCGCTGCGGATAGCTGCGTCCTCCATTGAGGAAATCCACAGGCGGCGCATGGGTTTTTTACACCCGGCAACTTCATAGACAAAACGGAAAATCAATTCTCCCTCGCGTCCCGCGTCGCAGGCGTTCACGACTTCCGAAACGTCGGCGCGGTGCATAAGCTCTTTTAGGATTTTGAATTGTTTTCCTTTGTCTGCGGCTACGGTGTACTGCCAGTTTTGGGGCAGAATAGGTAAGCTGTCATAGCTCCATTTTCGATACTGTTCCCCATAGGCGGCAGCTTCCGCAAGCTGTACCAAATGCCCGACACACCATGAAATGAGGTAGCCGCCACCCTCGATATATCCGTCTTTTTTCTCTTTTGCGCCAAGTACGGCGGCGATACTCTGTGCCACGCTCGGCTTTTCTGCAATGACTAAAATCAAATGAATTTTCCTCCTTTTGGGCAAAAGAAAAGAGTAGCCATTTCGACTACTCTGTGAGTGAATGATTTATTGATATTTTTGAATAAATTCTAAAAACTCATCTCCGTATTTTGTGGTTCTCTTTGCTCTTGCACGTTCTTTTGAAACAGGCATATTAAAATCCACTATACTTATTAAACTGTCCGAACAAAGTTGTTCAGTAATATGTTTTACAAACATTATATCATCCTCAAAGCAAGGGAGTTTCTCAACGATTCCTTTTATAGGATATTCTGTTCCACCAATTTCTCGAATTGATACCATGCCGTTTTGTCTAATACCATTGTTATTCTCGTTATAATTGTTTTGCGCGAAATATTTTAGTAACATTATATGGCTTAGAGTATAGTTATCAAGCAATGATAAGTAAAAAAGTTTCTTATCTGTTGATATATCCACATTATTTGCAGATGAATAAAGTGCATTAGCAAAAAGTTCTTGCTTTTCTTTCTGATATGCTCTCATTGCCCCCATAGTGGCAACTTGAACACAAGAATAGAAGGCTTCATCCTGCGCCAATTCATCTATTGAACGTGGTATTTTTTCTAATACCTCCTCTACTTTTAACTTCCACTCATTCATTCGTTTATCAGCTACATATCCTTGAGCTAAACTGATATACTCTGCTAAAAAACCACCTCCGGGGAATAATGATGCAGCTCCTTTTGCAGTTGCTATTAAAACATCCGTTATTTTATTTTCCAATTTCTCATCCTTCCTTTACTATATGATAAAAATATTGTACCATAAATACAAATGTCTCCACAGCTCTTTTCATTGTTTCGGTGTGATGTCGTTTTTCTCCCGTAGCTGTTTCAAACAGTAGCCCACACAAGGGGCTTGCCCCCGATAGGGACAGGACACACAAGCCGGAGAAACAGGAACGGGCGGCGTAGGTTCACGCCGCCCGGTAGGTCTTTGTGTCATCATTTTTTCAAAAGGACTGTCGGTAAAAAAGGTCATACTTCCTCGTCCTCCGTTTCCCCGTCGCCTGTGTCGTCGGTTTCTTCCTGCTCGTCCTCGTCGTATTCGTCAAAATCAAAATCGTCAAGGTCGGTGCCGCCTTTCACGTCTTGTTTCGGCTTGAAAATCTTAAAGTAGTAGAGTGCGCCGCCACCGCCAAGAAGTGCCACAATAAGGAACACAACTAAGCCGCCCATGCCGTTATCTTCTTCCTGCGGCTCGTCGGGCTGCTCCGGCTCGGTCGTTGCTGTCACACCCGTACAGGCAGCCATATTAACAGAGCATACCGGGCAGGCGGTGTTGATTGTCCCGGTCACGCATTTATCGGTACAGTTGCAGACTGCGGGGGTAGTGGTTTCTTCCTCCCCGATAATCGCCATAAGGTCGGCTTCATCCACTTGATTAAGGAAATGGACGGTGTTTTCGCCCTCGGCGGCATGGTCAATAATGATGTAAAAATAGTTGCCGCCTTTACTCTGTACCACGATAAACTGCTTATCCTCGGACGCTTCGCCGGAAATGTCGTCCACAAGGTTCATGTTGCCCTCCGGGGTAAGGGGCTGCGGCTCGGTTTTCGTGATAACGCCGCTGTCGTCGGTGGGAATGTCATTCCCCTGTGCGTAGGCGGTCATGGAAAAGCCGCCCACGCAGACAAGGGCGGCAAAGAGTACAAGAAAGCTGCGGAACAGTCGTTTATTCTTCATGGGCGGTGTCCTCCTGTTCGTAAGTTTCAGCGGGTACAGCGTTCATGCCGGGAATACCGCCGCCGGAAAGCATGGCGGTCAGCTCCGCAGGGGTCAGACGCATAGCGCGCACAAGCTGTACGATTTGCAGATTTTCAAGCTCGGTTTTCTGTGCAAGCAGTTCTTTCAGACGGTTCTGCTGCTCGGTAATTCGTTCGCGGGTCTTTTCAATCTCCGCATTGATACGGTCAAGTTTATTGTTTGCCATAAGTTCAGTTCTCCTTTCAAAATTCGGTTAATTCCAGTTCATCAGCCCGTACCCTTTGATACAGGCATAGTCTAACGGGTAGCTTTTGATTTTGCAGGCGTCGCCGGAATTGCCCTCCACGGTGTAGACGCGGCTTCCGTCTGTGCCGATCACAATTCCTACATGGTCTGCACTTCCGTCTAAATCCCAATCGAAAAAGATAGCGTCACCGGGAGCGATATTTTCATAGCCCCGCGCTCCCCATTGCCCGCGTGAGGTAAACCACGGAATACCCTGTGATTGACAAGCGGCAAAACGCGGCTCGGATAAGCCCATTTGACCATAGCACCACGACACAAAGCAGGCGCACCATTCCACGCGGCTGTTAAAGCCGTACCAGCTCCAATAGGGTCGCCCGCCCACATTGCCGACTTGTCGCTTTGCTATATCTACAATCTCGGTATTGCCGGGACGTGTGCCGTTTACAAACTGTACGCCACTTAAATCCTCCGACGCGGACGTATCAGAAGAACCGCCGCCAAAAAGCAGGGGCTTATTGCCGCTTGTTTCCAAGTACACCCGGAACATGGCAAGCTGTTCTTCGTTTAATACCTCCGGGGCAATCGTGGCAATATCCTGGTTGGTAAGGGACACATTGAGAATGTAATACTCATACGGGACTTTCTCGGTGGTTGTTTCCCCGATTTCCGGGTCGGTACTTGTTTCAGTACGGTAGCGTATCTTCACTTCCTCGGTTATGGTCAGCTTGTATTGCAGATTGAAAATGCGGTCTAATTCTGCCTGTGCGCTCTGCGGAGTGTAGCTCTGCAAAAGCGCGGTCAGATAAGACGCTAAAGCATGGGGATTATGCCCGATATTATCAAGATCATAACGGTATTCGTCATAGCCCGGATAATCACGCTCGATATTGTTAATCCGCTGTTGCAGCTCGGCTTCCATAGCCGCATAGTTGTTTTCGACTGCCACAAGGTCGCTGTCCTCGGACGTGTAGGACGTTCCGATCACGCCGTTTAACAAGCCGGAAAACATAGCACCGCATGAGGAAAGCCCCGCCGATACCATGATGAAAAGAAGCAGCGCGGCAATGATAAGCAAGATACCTTTCCAGTGCCTTGCCGCAAATTCAGCGGTCTTTTGGGTGGTTTCCGCAGCTTTCTTTGCTGCCTTGCGGGTGTTCTCTGCGGCGGTCTTGATACTGCCTGTCCGTGCCGCCTTTGCATACTGCTTTTTGATCTGCTGTTTCTGCCAGTAGCGGGAAAGCGGATTAGACGCGGCAAGCTGCAGGTTATCATGCAGGAACTTTTGATACTGAAATTCCACATTTGCCCGTGCCGCCGTTTTTTCCGCTTTTGCCGCTGCCCGGTAGGGTTTCAGCTTGTGGCGGTGGTAGCCCTCCCGGATTTTCCTTGCCCCGTACCTTGCGCCGCTCTCGGTCACTTCCTCGGTCTTATGCGCACCCTCCACGCCGGAGTTGTCTTTTTCCACTTCATGTATCTTGTTGTGGACGAATATGCCCGCTTCCTGCATGGGACGGGACAGTGGATTTTTTCGGTGCTTTAAGTCCGGCATGGGCTTTTCCCGTTCCTCAAAGTGCAATCGGGTTTTGCCTTTTCCTGTGGCTTCGTCAAAGGTGCGGTTTCGCACAAGCATTTTTTCCTTTGGGATTGCCGCCCTTGCCGCGTCCAAACGCTCAGCGGCTTTGTCGGAGTTCTTGATATACTTTTCAAGTTCCGGGGTGGAAAGTTCCTCGTCGGTAAATTGCAGTCTTGAAGTTCTCCCGCTTGCGGTAGCTTTCTCCTGTGCTTTGCGTACTGCCTTTTGGGACGCCTGCCGGGTCTGTGCCGCGCCGATATACTCCATGACACGCTCTGCCGTTGCGGTATCATGCTTTGGGGCAATGCCCGGAGAGGGAACGGGTACAGCGTCCGGCGTTTGGTTATGAAGCTGCTGCGTCATATCCTGCGGCTGTTCCGGCTGCTTTGTGTAGTCCGTTTCCTGTTCTCGGCGGCTGATACGCTCGATGCTTTCTTTGGTTTCGTTTACCTCAATCAGCCCGTCACGGCTCATTTTCTGTGTTACCTTGTCACGGGGCTTCAAGGGGTCTTTCATGGTCTGTCACCTCCATTCGGTCAAATTTCTGCGGGTTATAGCGGCACACGTCCCGGTCAAACCGGGGCGGTGCAATGGTCTGATACTGCCTGTCCCCGGTACGGACACGGAAAAACAAATCCCGGTCTTTGGGATAGGCAAGGCTCTGATACTGCGGGTACTGCCGCATGATGTTCTCTGCCTTTTTGTTCAGCGGATAAATATAGCGGAACATTCGCCCGTCGATTTTCTCAATGCCTTTCATGGTGCAAAAGTCGTGTGTCAGCCAATGCCGCGTTTTCTTTCCGTCAAGCTCTGCATTTTCTTTCAAGAGAAGTCCTGCGCTGCGGGGGTGTATCTTTTCTCCGGTTTCCGCGTCCCGGTACACGCTCGTCAGAAAATGCCCCATGTAGCGGAAATTTGCGGCTTGATAGACATAGCCGCATTTTCCCATGATACCGTCCGCAAGGGTGTAAAGGAAAAGGCAGTCCGTTTCCTGCCGCACCCACTTAATGAGTGCAGACAGGGCAAGACTGCCAAAATGCCCGTTGCCGTTCTCGGACGGGAGAAAGCACATTTTTCCGATTTCCAAGTAATCCCTTGTCTGTAAGTCATGGTCGGGAAAGAGTTTTCGTATGGTCTGTAACGGTTGCGTTCCCCACCCAAGCGTTACCACGCCGCAAAGTGTTTCGTCCCGGTAAAGTCCCAAGTAGTATTTATTCAGCCGGGGCAGCACCTTTGAATAGTGGTATGCCCGGATAAAGGACGTTGCCGCTTCCGGGGAAAGTTCCCGGACAAAGAGAGATTGTTTTGCTTTGATTGTTTCCTCACCTCCAATCGGTCAAATCTTTGCGGTCAGAACACGCACCAGTCTTTACAGTTCCCAAGCTCTATATCCGCAATGAAACGTAAGATAGGATAAACCTGCAGGGGAACAACGGCGTTCCCCAACGTTTTCAGCCGCTTTACACGGTCTTTTTTGTCCTCTGCCAAGCGGGGAATGTCAAGCGGCTCTATTGCCCACAGGTAACGTCCGTCCATTTCGGCGGGAACCCCATGAGCCATTCCACCCATTCGGGATTGAACCGCAGGTTTTCCTCCGCGTTCGGGGATAGGTGGTAGACTGCTTCCGAAAGGGACGCCGCCCAGTAGTTCCCGCTGCTGTTCATTCGCCGGAACGCTCCGTTTGGAGAGATCGTCACCCTTGATACACGGGGTCTTGTCCCGGTGTCGGAAGCAAGGGGCGTGGGAAACATCAGCCCCGACGATAAAAGTTCGTTTGCGCTCATGCCATGCACCGACGGCACAAGCTGGAAGCACGAATGTCCAAACTGCATATCCCGCACTTTCCAAGTCAAAGAGCGTCTTGTGCAGTCCCATGTTGACGAAGTTAGCAACATTTTCGCCAAGCACCCAATTGGGGCGCAGTTCTTTAATGACGCGGCACATCTCCGGCCAGAGGTAACGGGTGTCCTCAAATCCCCGTCGCGGTCCGACAGAGGAAAAGGGCTGGCATGGGAAGCCGCCGGATAAGAGTGTGATTTCTTTTCGTCCTGTCTTTTCAATAAAAGCCTCCTTTGTTACGGTCGTTATGTCCCGGAAACGCGGCACAAGCGGCCAGTGCTTTTCAAGGACAGCGGTTGGATAGTCCGCCCATTCGCACTGGCATACGGTGGTAAACCCTGCGGCTTCTGCCGCAAGGTCAATGCCGCCGATACCCGTAAACAGACTGAAATGTGTTAAGGGTTTCATGCGCCTGCCACCTCCTCCGGCTTGGTTGTCATTACTTTGTAAAGCTCGGTATCTTTCGGGAAACGGTCAATGAATGGCAGCACCACATTTCCGTAAAAGATAAGTCCCTCGCCCGCTTCGGAGTGGGTCACATATTTCATCTGCTGCGGGGAGATATTGAGTTGCTTTGCAAGGATAGCCCGGTCGCCTGCCGCCTGATTGAGCATGAGGACAAAATCGGAGTTTTCAAAGATATTTTCTACTTCGCGGGAAGAAAGCAGGTCTTTGACGTTCTGCGTTATGGCGGTCGGTATGCCGCCCCATTTACGAAAACGCTTCCAAATCTCCACGGAATAGGCTGCGGTCTGTTCCTCTTTGAGCAGCAAATGAAATTCGTCCATGTAGTAGCGGGTGGATTTCTTTTCTGCGCGGTTTACGGTCACTCTGTTCCACACCTGATCCTGCACAATGAGCATACCTAACTTTTTGAGCTGCTTTCCAAGCTGCTTAATGTCAAAGCAGACAAGGCGGTTTGTCAGTTCCACGTTGGTACGGTGGTTAAAGACATTGAGAGAACCGGAAACATACAGCTCCAATGCTGCCGCAATGCGGGCGGCTTCGGGTTCGGGCTGTTTCAATAGCTCGTCGTAAAGGTCGCCCAAGATAGGCATTTTCGCCGGGTTGGGGTCAGCAAGGAACGGTCGGTAAACATTTCTCACGGCACGGTCAATGACGGTCTTTTCTACGGGCTGCAAGCCCTCCTTACCGCCAATGACAAGCTCGCATAGGGACAGGATAAAATCGGATTTCAGCGCAAGCGGGTTGTCGTCCTCGGAGTAGTTGAGGTTAATATCCATAGGATTTACATACTGCGGCTTTCCGTCAATGCCCCTGCCGGTCGGGGACAGCCGGATAACCTGTCCGTTCAGCCGCTGCACAAGGGAAAAATACTCGGCTTCCGGGTCACAGATAATAATGTCGTCGTCGGTAATGAGAAAGGCGTTTGTCATTTCACGCTTCGCCGCAAAGGATTTACCGCTGCCCGGTGTTCCAAGTATCAGCCCGTTTGGATTTTTGAGCTGCTTTCGGTCGCAGAGTATCATGTTGTTGCTTAGTGCGTTCAGCCCGTAGTACAATGCTGCGCCCGTCTGAAAAAGCTCCTGCGTGATAAAGGGAATGAAAATAGCGGTGCTTGATGTGGTCAGTCCCCGCTGAATGGGGATAAGGTTTTCCCCAAGCGGAATACTGCTCATAAAGCCCGCTTCCTGCATATAGTCAAGACGGGTCAAAGCGCAGTTGTTTTTCTGTGCAATGCCCGCCGTGGCGAATATGTCATTATCCAGTTTTCGCTTCGTGTCTGCCATGTTCACCACAAGGAACGTCAAGAGAAACATTCGCTCGTTGCGGCTCTGTAAGTCCTGCAAGAGATTTTTCGCTTCGCTGCCGAATGTGGCAAGGTCAGACGGGATTATATCCATGTCATAGCCGCTGCGTACTGCTTTTTTCTGTTCCTCGATTTTCATTTTATCAAGGTCGGTGATCTTTCTCTTAATGGTCTTGATTGCTTCGGTCTGGTCGATACTGCGGATATGCAGATTTACCATAACGCCGTTTTCCAAGTCCAACACATCGGATAAGATACGGTCGTTGAGTTCCGGCGCAAGGATTTCAAAGAACGATACCGCACCGATTTTCTGTCCCATGCGGAAATACCGTCCGTCACCGAAACGGAAAGAGGACGGGGCGATAAAGTCCTTTGTGGTAAGCCCGGACGGGATAAGCCAGTCCCAAGAAAAGCGGAACGGCTCGCCCTGCGGATGGAAAATGCCATGCAGCACTTCCAAGCGTTCATAGCCCGTCATGGGGCGGGCAGATACGCCAAGCACCTTGAAATTGTTGAGTATGTCGGTTTCAATACGGGCAAGGCGGGATTTTGCCGCGCTCATGCCGTCGGCTTCAATGGAAAATGTGATGTATTTTGCTTTCACAAGTCCGTTGTTGCCCTTTGCAAGCTGATTTTTCAGCATATCCGAATACTCGGTACGGATAGAGTTAAAAGCGTCGTTCTGCACCGGGATATGGATAGCGTTTTTCGCATCGCTGCCACGCCCGCCCTGATTGATGAAAGATAGCTGCACCTGTACGCTTGCGTCAAAGTAGTTGAGAAAATCGCACCAGTTTTCAAAAATGGCGGTCTTATCGTCTGCCTGTGCAAGCTGATAGTTGATGTCCTCAAAGGCAACGGTCTTGCTGTAACGCTTCCCGGAAACATGGCAGATACCGTCCGGGGACATCTGCACATAGGGAATTGTCTGCTGTGCGGTGTGGGGCTTTCCGTCGCCCTTTGCTTTCTGTATCACTTCCGCAATCTGTTTCTTTTCGGCGCGGGTCAGCTTCCGTTTAGTCTTTTCTGCGGGGCGTTTTGCCTGCGCCTTTTTTTCGGTTGCCTTTTGCAATCGCTGATACCTCCTTTTCCAATTTTGCCTGCCGTTCGATAACGGCATAAAAATTCTGTGTCTGATAGGGACGTTCCTTTGGTCGGGTGAATTTCGTATTGATGATGTTTCGTATCACCACTTCAAGGGGCTGCCCGTGTTTTTCATACATGGCAAAGAGAAAACATGGGAGCATTACCAAAATCATTACCATTGCGGCAAGGCTCGTCCCTGCGCTGTCTTTGAGCAGGAAGAACAGCGGGAAGCCAAGAGCCAACGCCGCCGCAAAGAAAATGAGCTGCCGTTTGGTAAGATTGAACGCCACCTTTGTTTTTACCTTTGTCAAATCTTTGGGTACGGGTACATACGCCAAGAAAAACCCTCCTTTCGTTAGTGTGCATTGAAGATTGATTTTGCAAGTGCGCCGGTCTTAAACAGGGAGAAACACAGGATAACGGTATAGGCGGCGATTGAAAAAATCGCACTGTGTAAGTTGTCCGCTACCGTCAGCGTGTTCACAAGGACTGCGTAAATGCCGACACATATCATAATGAGGAAGCCTTGAAAACCAAGTGCGAACAGAGATTTTAGGTAGTTGTTTCCTATCTGTCCCCACTCCCGGTTTGTCATCGTTGCAAATGGGATAGGCGATACCGAACAGTAAAGGTAAATCTCAATCATTCTGCCGTAAAGGATAACGGTTATCAGAACAGACATGATTTTCATGCACAAGCTCACAAGGCTTGTTTCCATGACAAGCAAGAGAAGTTCGGGGATTTCCATAGCGTCAAGCCCGTCCTGCATGGACGACAGGGCAGCGGTCACGTCAATGTTCGTGTTGCCGCCAATCACCCCTGCCGCGCCGGAAACGACACGCTGCGCCACGTCAAATACCGCCATGGTAATATCAAAGGTGTGGGTGACAAGGTACACCGCCACCCACGCCTTGAAAAACCACTTAAAAAACATGAACGTGTCCACGTCGTGCATATTGTTCTTTTCCGTTACCATGCTGATAAGCTCCACGCATAGGATGTAGGTAATAACAAGCCCCGCAATGGGGATAATCACATTTTCCGATAAGGTCTGTATCATGGAAAATATGCTTGCGTTCCACCCTTGCGGGGTCTTGCCTACCTCGGTGGCTATCGTGCCGACTTTTTCGTTTACGTCCCCGAACATAGTTGACAGATTACCGTTTATCGCTCCGATAAGGATTTCCTTTATCCATTCGTTAATCGCGTCAAGTATGCTCTGCATAAGCCTTTACCCGTGCTTCTTAACCGAACAAGCCGGAAAGCAGAGGTACAAGGGTCGCACCGATGAGGGCAACACCGCCGCCAGCCATGAGCTGCTTCATGCCCTGCGATTTTGCTGATGTGTGATAAAGAAGTAGTAGAAGTGTAAAAAATTTTGCCGTTCCTATCCGGCGTTTGCGCATTGCGCCGGATAGGTCGGGCGGTCATTCGGGCAGGTCTACCTTGCCAACGAAAGAGTAATAAATATCAATGTCCTGTCTGCGTGTGCCGTTCTCGTCATAGCTGCACTCATGCACAACGATTTTCTCCACAAACTCACGCAAAAGGGTAGGGGTAAGTTCTTCAAAGCTGGTGTACTTGCGGACAACATTCATAAACTTTTCTGCGTTTACCGTGGCTTCCTGCGCTTTGGAAAGCTCTGCCCGGATAGCGGCGGCTCTCTCTTTCAGTTCTTTCTGCTCGGCTTCATAGTCTGCCGACAGCTCCGTGAAACGCTCGTCTGAAATGCGCCCGGTCACGCTGTCCTCATACAGCCGCTTGAAGATAGCGGATAACTCGCTGATACGCTTCTCGGCGGCTTCCAGCTCCTTTTTCCTTGCGGCGTTCCTGCGCTTGCCCCCGTCCTCGTTCTGCTCGATCAGCAGCTTCATAAACCGGGCTTCGTGCTTCGCTGCATAGCTGGTGACTTTCCGCAGATTGTCGGTCACTCCGGCGGTCAACAGGTCGGTGCGGATAAAGTGCGCCGTACAGTCACGGGTACGCTTCTTGTAGCTCCCGCAGATATAACAATCCTGCTTGCGGGTGGCGTTCTGGTAACGCTGCTGGTAAAGGACGCTGCCGCAGTCGGCACAAAAGAGTATGCCGGAGAATAAGCCCACTTCATCATAGCGGTTCGGGCGTTTGCGCTGCTTGCGTAACTCCTGCACACGCTCCCACATCTGGGTGTCAATGATAGGCTCATGGTGGTTCTCGAAAATCGCCTGTTTCTCAATGGGGTTCTCTACGCTGTGCTTGGTCTTGTAGGACGGCTTCTCCGTCTTGAAGTTTACCAGACAGCCCGTGTACTCCCTGTTTTCAAGGATATGTACCACGGTATTGGTCGCCCACTTGCACTCATAGCCGGGGTGGTAGCGGCGGGTGC
>OGUQ01000275.1_pt1 | contig 52489 bp, 40 predicted proteins | sample 1574701 | NCBI WGS metagenome assembly OGUQ01 (sample SAMEA2582087, study PRJEB24529) | metagenome | biome: Human gut stool | place: China | collected 2011 | reverse complement strand
AATCGAACGAGAAGCCCCCACTTCAAGCGTGAGCTAAGTGGTGGGAGTATGTCACCTTTGTATACACTCCGGCATACAATATTTTTCTTTACCTGCGAATTTTAACTTTGAAAGAAGGTTTCTTTATTTATGTACGCTTTTTTCGAATCCATCCTGCGCGTGACCGCATGGCCGATGACGCCCCCGGCGCCCTATTCCGCCTTTCATATTCTTCTGACACTGTTCGGCGCAGGACTTGCGGTCTTTTTTGCCCGGATCTTCAGCAAAAAAATACGGTCCACATCAGCTCCCGAACCGTATTTTCGCCGTATTCTCTTTTCCTGCGGGGTGCTCCTCTCGCTCATGGAGCTCTATAAGCAGGCATTTTTATATGTCATCGAGTTTGACAGCCACTTCGACTGGTGGTACTTTCCATTCCAGCTCTGCAGCGTCCCCATGTACATCTGCCTGGCAGCACCGCTCCTGCGCTCCGAACAGACACTCCGCCGCGCCGCAACTTTTCTCCAGGACTTCGGTCTGCTTGGTGGAATCATGGCTCTGGCCGTTCCGCCGGGGCTCATGCATCCGTACTGGACGATGACGCTGCACGGGTTTATCTGGCATTTTATCCTGCTCCTTTTGGGGCTTTTATCCTGCATGTCAGGCAGTGCCGGACATACACGGCGGGACTATCTGGAAATTCTCCCGTTCTTTCTCCTCTGCTGCCTGATCGCCTGCGTGATCAACATCGCCGCAGGTCCCACCGCTGATGCCGACATGTTCTACATATCCCCATTCCACCCATCCTCGCAGCCGGTTTTCCACCAGATTGCCTGTGCGCTCGGTATCTTCTGTGGAAATCTGCTGTATGTTCTTTCAATGATAGTGGGCGGATTTCTAATGCATAGAATCTCATCACGGCTTGTCTAAACGTTCCTCGCATAAATAAAAGACCGATCTGCCATTCCATTCTTTGGTTCTTTATGATCTTTGGATATTAGTAAAAAAGCAGGTATGGATATATCTGCTTTTTTACTGACCAGTTGCTTCTTATCTTTGGGTATTTATAGTATAATAAAACCATCACAGTCGAACGAAGATGATTCATTTGAAATACGTCCCAAAGTAAGACTATTCATTCATCCGCTTTTCAAATTCTTTAACAGAACCCGCTTTCGCAGCTAACTTCACCAGACAATACAAGTGTTCCTTATCCGCCTCGTCACGGATTTTCTTTTCAAGAGTCGCTGATACTCTTCCTTTTTCTTTTAGCAAACGTAAAATCATTTCAAGTGTTGCCTGATGTTCCCCTCGTTCTATTCCATCTTCTACTCCAACCGAATAAATGCTCATCCTGACATCCTCCCACTCTTCCGATTTCTCCCTGCCAGTTTTCATTGGGTATTTAGCAAAGAGTCATCCGATGCTGTTTCCAGCTAAGAAATTTAGAATTTTAGATGTATAGAAACTTTGCCTGAGATAATAAAGATATCACTCTTTATATCTGACTCTAAGATAACAGATTCCTCTCAGGAAAACAATGAACGAAACGATAAAATAAGATTAAAATCCTGTAAACTATTGTCACTAAAAAAAGATCCCCAACAGCCTCATCAGCCATCAGGGATCTCTTCATATATTTTTATTCTACATGAAACGCATCCATTCCCGGATATACCCCATTCTCTCCGAGTTCTTCCTCGATTCTGAGAAGCTGGTTATACTTCGCGACACGCTCGGATCTGGACGGGGCACCCGTCTTGATCTGGCAGGTGTTGAGAGCTACGGCGAGGTCTGCAATAGTCGTATCTGCGGTCTCACCGGAGCGATGGGAGGAGATTGCTGTGTAGCCGGCACGGTGCGCCATCTTGATCGCCTCCAATGTCTCAGATACGGAACCGATCTGATTTAACTTGATCAGGATGGAGTTTGCGCAGCCGAGCTTGATCCCTTTGGAAAGTCTCTCTGTGTTTGTTACAAAAAGGTCATCTCCGACTAGCTGCACCTTCGTTCCAAGCTCTGCGGTCAGCTTTTTCCATCCTTCCCAGTCTTCCTCATCAAGGGCATCCTCGATGGAAATAATCGGATATTTCTCAACAAGCTTTTTCCAGTGCTCGATGAGCTGCTCGGAAGTATAGACAGTTCCTGCCTTGGGGAGCTTGTACTCTCCGGTTTTTCCTGTCTTCCACTCGGAGGACGCCGCGTCCATAGCGATCCTGAAGTCACGGCCCGGCTCATATCCGGCTTTCTTTACTGCCTCGAGGATCGTCTCGATCGCTTCCTCATCAGACTTCAATGCCGGAGCAAAGCCACCCTCATCTCCAACGGAGGTTGCAAGTCCGCGTTCTTTTAAGATCGCAGCCAGTGCATGGAAGACCTCTGCACACCATCTTAAGCACTCCTTGAAGGACGGAGCACCGACCGGCATGATCATAAATTCCTGAACATCAAGACCGGAGGAAAGTGCATGGCAGCCGCCGTTGATAATGTTCATCATCGGAACCGGAAGACGGTTTCCGCCTATTCCACCGAGGAATCTGTATAACGGAATATCTAAGGAGATGGCTGCGGCACGCGCGCAGGCGATGGATACCGCAAGGATCGCATTCGCTCCAAGTTTTGACTTGTCCTTTGTTCCGTCAGCCTTGATCATCGCGCGGTCAACTGCATAAATATCGGACGCGTCCAGGCCTGTCAGGGTCTCGTTGATAATTGTATTGATATTTTCAACAGCCTTTGTCACACCTTTTCCGCCATAACGTGCCTGATCTCCGTCTCTTAATTCCAGCGCCTCGAACTCGCCGGTAGATGCACCGCTCGGCGCAGTTCCTCTCCCGATGGTTCCGTCTGCCAGATATACTTCCGCCTCAACCGTGGGATTTCCACGGGAATCTAAGATCTCTCTTCCAATGACTTTCTCAATTTCCAGATAATTCATCATCATAAGCTCCTTTCGAGTATCAACGCCAATTACTCTCCCACCCGGATCAAACCGGAAAAACGACGTGATCGATTGATCTGTCCACCTGCGAAATCAACCACCTGCACATGTTTAGGAAATGCCAGCCAGTATTTCGGTTAGTTTTTTCTAACCATCATGATTTTATCATAGCATCATTTTCAGTTCAAGAGGATCGTATGCCAAAACATTCAATTGAAAAAAGTTGTCGTTACCATAAATTTATCGGCAATTCCCGGAATAAAAAAGAGTGTGTCTTTTTATGTAACAGAGAATTCCTCGAAATTTCCTGCTGCATAAAAAATGGACCATCCTGATATCCTTAGGATCGCCCATTTTTTCTATATTTATTCACATTTTTATTTCATCTGATATCAGCCCGTCACATGCAGCAGATCGACCAGGAATAACATCGCCAGTCCATAATAAACCACAATTGCGACAAGGTCGTTCACCGTCGTGATCAGCGGGCCGGACGCAACTGCCGGGTCTACGTTGATCTTCTTAAAGAACATCGGGATCAGTGTGCCGACCATACTGGAGATCACCATCGCTGTCACAAGCGCGATTCCGACACAGCCGGAGACAAGCAGCGCATGGTGGATCGGATATCCCTTGATCACGCAGATATAGATTCCGAGGAAAAGCCACGCCATAACTCCAAGAAACAGTCCGTTCACGAAGCCGATCTTCATCTCTTTCACAACAAGCATAAGCTTCTGCTTTGCGGTCAGTTCCTCATCCATAAGCACACGGATCGTAACAGCCAGAGACTGTGTTCCGACGTTTCCTGCCATGTCGAGGATCAGGGACTGGAAGCACATGACGATCGGGATCACCGCAACGACAGCCTCAAAAGCGCCCACAACAGAAGATACTACCATGCCCAGGAATAACAGAATGACCAGCCACGGAAGTCTCTTTTTCACGCTCTCCGTCAGCTTCTCGTTCAGATCCTCCTCCGCAGTCAAACCGGCTAATTTCGCGTAATCTTCGCCCATCTCATCATCCACGGCCTCAACGATATCCTGAGATGTGATGATACCAGCGATCGTTCCGTCTTCCTGCAGTACCGGGATGGAATCCTCGGCGTAATCCTTGATCTGCTCGATACAGTCCGCAACCTTTTCATGATCCTTGACATACGGATACGAGTGGCTGATCAGGTCCTCAAGGTCTGTATACTCTCTTGCGATGATCAGGTCCTTCAGATCGATCGCTCCGTAAAATTTATCCTCGTCATCGATCACATAGATCGTAGAAATATTGTCGTTCTCTCCTGCCTGCTCGATCAGTTCCCGCATCGCCTGGCGGATCGTCAGGTTATTGTGGATCATGATAAAGTTGGTGGTCATACGGCTTCCGATCTCATCCTCATCGTATGAGAACAGGAGTCTTACATCCTCGCTGGCTTCCTTATCCAGCATGCCGACGATCTTATGCTTCGTCGTCGCATCCATCTCTTCCAGGACATCCACCGCATCGTCGGAGTCCATCTCGGAGACGATCTTTGCGGCGCTCTCGATCGGAAGCTCCTTCAGGTACGGCTCCGCGTCATCTAGGTACGCGAAGATCTCCGCAACCCGCTCCACGCCGATCAGCGGATAGAGTTCCCGTCTCTCATCCGGCATCAGCTTTGTGAGCGCATCCGCGATATCGTTATCATGATAATCGGATAACCGGTCGATCAGCTCCTCTTTCGGAAGTCCGCTGCGGATGATCTCGACCAGTTCTTCCACATAATGTTGTTCTTTTAAAACTTCTGTTTCCATTTCTGCCTCCTTTTCCGTTGTAACTGTCCTTTATCCGTCCAGTTACTTTTTATCATCAGGACTGTGCGTATCTTCGCGCCTCCTGATCGAATTGCCTAATTTCGGCAACAAAAAGAACACCGCCCAGGATAATTCCTGGCGGGGTCCAACCATACATCGCTGTGATGGACAGGCCGTTCCCTTGCGGTGTTCTCGAGACATCTCAATATGGAATCCAGCTATCAGAGGATTACATCATCGCACCGATAGCCGCATTCTGCGCCTGTCTGTTTTTCACACCGCATTTCGTACTTCGCCCTGTACTATCGCAACTATCCATGCAATTCACCTCCGTAAAATTTCTTGGTTTTAAAAATATTCTCTGCGAAAAAAGGAAACTGCTGCGCACAGATATCTTTTTCCGCACACAGCAGTATAACATTTTTTTATAGGAATTGTAAAGTAAAAATCTGGCAAAATAAAGGTGGGAAATACGGTTAAAACATGTAAAATGTTCCGGCTGTCTGCTGTCCTGATCCTCAACGTCCGCGATAACAGGACTACACAGCTATCCGGGAAAAGCCCGTAATTTTTTTCTATCTCATCAGCACTACCGTTGCAAGAATACACGCAAACCCGATCAGATCCGTCGGAGAAAAGCTGGAGTGCAGCCAGACGACGGACAAAGTTGCCGCGGTCAAAGGTTCCAGACAGGACAGGAGTGCCGCTTTTACAGGTCCTACCAGAGCGATCCCCTGAAGAAACAGCGTAAACGCACCGACAGTCCCAAGCAGGACGATCACCGCCATATAGAGGATCGCCCGTCCGTCCAGGCCCGCCGGGATCTTCCAGCTCTGGGCGATCAGGGACAGGGCGAGCCCGCCGATGAACATTCCCATTCCGGACACAGGGATACTTCCGCGGTGTTTTACCGGTGCTCTGGAAAGCAGGGAATAGCTTGCCGCGCCGATTCCAGCCATGAGTCCCCAGAAGAGCCCCCTCGGTGTGAGCTCCATGTTTCCGGGCTTTCCGCCAGTGGCGAGAAGCCAGACACCAAACAGCGCCAGAAAAATACAGATTACGGTCCGTTTATCCGGTGCTGTCCTTGTGGTCAGGCAGACATAGACTGCGATAAATACAATGGATAGATTCTGGATCACCGTCGCGGTTCCGGAATTCGTCCATTTGATGGCGCTGAGGTACGCGTACTGGCAGAGCGCCAGACCCGCAATGGCAAACAGAACGATCTCTATAAGCCCTTTTTTGTCTTTTCCAAGTTCCTTCAGATTCAGACTGTGCTTCGCAAACGCAAGAAACAGCAATATGATCCCCGCTGATGTCATTCTCACCGCCGTCACCCATGTCGTATCTACCGGGTACTGGGAAAACAGCGCCTCACTGCAGGTTCCTGAAAGTCCCCAACTCGTCGCCCCCGCCGTGCAGCAGAGAATTCCAAGTTTTTCTCTCTTCTTGTCCTTTGTGTCTGTCATAACACCCTCCAGATAATCGATCGATCTTCATAATACCGTCATTGCAGCCTACCCGTCTAGACCTGCTGCCCTGACATTTGAATTATATCGGGATTTCGAAGATGTGTACAGCAGAATTTCAATAAAAAGCCGAATTTGTCTTTCTTTACATCCGGTCCAGAACCGCCGCTTCCTCCGGAATACTCGGAATCCCGCCCGACTGTGTCGTGGAGATGCTTGCCGCCGTGCAGGCGAACTGACCGATAAATCCAAGTTCTTCCGTGCTGAGCTCTTCCGGCGCTTTCCCGGTTTTTAAGAGTCTTGAAACCGCACTCCCGCCGAAGATATCCCCAGCTCCTGTCGTATCGATCGGTTTTACCTCCGGGCACTTTGCGTATACAGCGCCGTTCTGGTTCGCCAGATACGCCCCCTTCGGTCCCATCGTGATCATCGCGAGGCGGATTCCGAACTCATCGAGGAGCTTCTTCGCCGCCTCTTTCTCATCCGTGATCCCCCAGAGGAATTCCACCTCCTCATCGCTGATCTTCACAACATCCGCATGAGCCAGTCCCCATAAGATCTGCTCTTTCGCCGCGTCCGTTGTCTCCCAGAGCGGAAGTCTTAAGTTTGGATCAAAAGTGATGAGTTTTCCATGCTCTTTCGCATATTCCACACACTTTTTCGTCGCCGTGCGGACCGGATCATCGGTAAGACTCAGGGTTCCGAAGTGAAACACCGATGCCTCATCGATCATGGTAAGATCGATCTCCTCAAAGCTCAGTCTCGTATCCGCTCCCGGTTTTCTCGCAAAGCTGAAGGAACGGTCTCCCTCCGGCGAGAAGGTCACGAACGCCAGCGTCGTAAACACTGACGGATCCGTCACGATCCCCTTTGTCTCGATCCCGGCTTTCTCAAATGTCTTTAAGAGGAGCTTTCCGAACGCATCATCCCCGACTTTTCCGAGGAATGCAGTCTTTGCCCCATATTTATTCAATGCTGCAAGGAAATTTCCCGGCGCTCCGCCCGGATTCGCCTTCATCGTCGGATATCCGTCCGCATCCGTCTCCTTCGCCGCAAAATCGATCAGAAGCTCACCAAGAGCGATCACATCGTACATTCCAATACCTCCCTGCACTCACGTTCAAGTAATTCAATTTCGTCTTCTCCGTCCAGGATCTGGAATCGGATCCGGTTTACATGTTTTTCAAATGGCTTTAGAATTTCCGTCGCCCCGGCGCGGCCATCAAACCCACAGTTTGTCGGCTCCAGCGCCATCGCAAAATCGCCGGCTGCCAGACTCTTCCACTGGGTCAGGTAGGGAATCACAGATTTTTCAAAACGAATGCAGAGCCCGATCTGCAGCTCGTCATTGACAAATGCCGCAAACGTATTTCCATTACGATCCGCTGCCAGCTCATGCTGGAATACCTGCTCCGGCGCATGCTCTTCCGGCTCCTCCATGATGTTCCAGGCCGCCGCGCCTGCCTTTGCGTCCGCATCTCTCGGACCGCAGAAGATCGATGGCATCACGACCCGCAGCCCCGGCACCAGAAACGGATATCCGGCATTGCAGTGATAGAGAAAGCAGAGCGGCTGATTCTCAAAGCCCTGATTTTCGATCTCGTCCGTGAATACGATCTCCCGGCTGCCGTAAGTCGTCTCAATCGTTCGTCTGAGCACCAGGTTTTCACCAAAGATCTGTGCCTCCCGCATCTCCCCGGACACCAAAATCTTATACTCCCCGTTCTCCCAGAACGCGTCCATGGAGATCTTTTCCGCCGGGGTTGTTCTCATCCGTCCGTGAACCGGATATTCCACACCGTCCACCACCCGGTTTCCGTGGACATTTCCAAGGCCGCAGGTGAACATCGCGCCGCCCATAATGGAGCGCACCGCCTCGTCTCCCGCAGTATCATAGGGATTTCTCCCCTGAAGTCCCGGTTTTGTGAGGAGACTTAAGTTGATCCCCTTATACCGGATCCAGGCCGGGTCCAGGCATTTATCGAGCATCAGCGGAAGCTCCAGCGGTCCATTATGGATCATCGCACAGCGAAGTCCCGCTGCCCGCCCATCCTGAAATTCCATATGACGGACTCCGGCGACCTGATCCATATGACCGCAGACCGCCATCAGTGTTCTCTGATCTACCATCTATTTTGCCTCCGGATACTCGTTGCACAGCAGACGATACGGTGCTTCATCCTCCTCGATCTCCGGGAATCTTCCCATCTTCTCATAGAAACGGTTATCCACGTTATCGTCGTTGCACTGGCTGACTTCTCCTAAAAGGACCGGACCGGTTCCCTCTTCCACCTCGAAATCATGGTACATGTACGGGTAGATGGAAATGCTCTCACCGGGAGTCAGGCGCACCTGGGTGCCGGCCGGAACGACCATCTCTCTGCCGTCCACATGGACATGAACGTCATTTACCTTATCAAGGTCCTCATCCTTTGTGGAATTGTATACACGGATCAGAACATTTCCGCCGCCGCGGTTGATGATGTCCTCCATCTTGGACCAGTGGAAGTGCATTGGGGAATACTGTCCTTCTTTGATATACAGGAGTTTTTCCGCATAGGATTTTGTATATTTGTCCTTCATTTTCAGGTTTCCGTTCCGGATCGTGATCAGGGAGAACCCGACTTTATCAAAATCCCCGAGACCGTAGTCTGTGATATCCCATCCTAACATGTTGTCGCGGATCTCATCGTAATCATGGCCTTTTTCCTTCCACTCTTCCGGTGTGAAATTACAGAACGGCGGGATCGCAAAACGATACTCCCTGATCATCTGTTCCATCTCTTTTAAAGCCGCGTTGATCTCACTGCGTTTCATACAAATGTCCTCCTGTCCCTTATATGCAGGAACGCCGATCCTTTCGGCCCGGCGTTCCATTGCGTTACATGTTTCAGTAACTGTCCGTCGCGCGGAAGCTACCGTTATTTTAATTCATTTTCGTGCCGGTTTCCAGTTTATTTTCCTGCCCGGCACCTTTTCTTTCATTCAGGGCCATCATTCATGCGCTGCACGAACTGTAACCATTGAAATTCTTTATCAGTTCGTAACTGTTCCGTACACAGTTACATCAGTTCTTTTTCAGAACGGATACACCTGTATCGCTGACAGCGCCGCCGAGCTCTTCGCCCTCTAACGCTCTGACTGCTGCCTTTACGCCCTCTTTACCCATAACATCAGGGTTCTGAGCCATTGTGCAGAGGAGATATCCGTCATTGATGAGGTTCATGATCGCATCAGATTTATCGAAGCCTACGCCTACGATGTCTGTCTTTCCGGATGCCTTGATCGCATTACCGGTACCGGTCGTGGATCCCTCGTTACATCCGAAGATACCTACAACTCCCTGTGTGATGTAGTTTTCAGCGATGGTCTGGGACTTCGCTGCATCGCCTTCGCCGTACTGGGTCTCCATAAGCTCGTAGCCTTTTCCTTCAAATGCGGAACGGAAACCAGCTTCTCTCTTGACTGTGGAGTCTGTTGCTGCGTTTACGTTTACGATACCGATCTTACCGGATGTGATGCCTGCTGCCTCGAGAGCCTTGATCATCTCATCGCCTGCTGTCTTACCAGCTGCCTCGTTGTCTGTGGAGAAGGTTGCCTCTGCCTCTACGTTTGCCGGAGAGTCAACATACACGATCTTCACGCCTGTGGAAGCGGCTTCCTTTAATGCGGAAGAGATCGCGTCCGGGCCGTTTGCCGCTACGATGATCGCCTCATAGCCGCCTGCGACTGCGTTGTTCACGCACTCGATCTGCTGAGCATCATCCTTTGTGTTCGGGGACATGAAGCTTACGGTTACGCCAAGTGCCTTTGCCTCTGCCTGAGCGCCCTCATTTAAAGTTACCCAGTGCTGGTCGATGGAGTCCATGGTGATCAGCGCGATTTTCCAGTCCTTTGTTGCTGTCACGTCAGTTGTTCCTGCTGCATCCTCAGTGTTGCCTGCCTTGATGACAGAAACGCCTGTATCCGTTACAAGACCGCCAAATGTCTCACCCTGAAGCGCACGGACAGCTGCCTCAACACCGTCTCTACCCATGAGATCCGGGTTCTGAGCCATTGTGCAGAGAAGATATCCGTCGTTGATAAGGTTCATGATCGCGTCAGATTTATCGAAGCCAACGCCGATGATGCCTGTATTGCCGGATGCCTTGATGGCATTACCGGTACCGGTCGTGGAACCTTCGTTGCAGCCGAAGATACCGACAACGCCCTGTGTGATGTAGTTCTCAGCGATGGTCTGGGACTTCGCCGCGTCACCTTCTCCATACTGTGTCTCCATAAGTTCAAAATCGGTTCCTTCGAATGCCTTGCGGAATCCGGCTTCTCTCTTAACGGTGGAATCAGTTGCCGCATTTACGTTTACAATACCGATCTTACCGGATGTAACGCCTGCGTCCTTGAGTGCTTTTAACATCTCATTTCCTGCTGTTGTACCGGCAGCCTCGTTGTCTGTGGAGAAGGTTGCCTCTGCCTCCACGTTTGCCGGGGAGTCAACGTATACGATCTTAATGCCTGCGTCCTTTGCTTCCTTCAGTGCAGAAGAGATCGCGTCCGGGCCGTTTGCCGCTACGATGATCGCCTGATAACCGCCTGCGACTGCGTTGTTTACGCACTCGATCTGCTGGGCATCATCCTTCGTGTTCGGGGACATAAAGCTTACAGTCACGCCGAGCTCTTTCGCCTCTTCCTGAGCGCCCTCATTTAAGGTTACCCAGTGCTGGTCGATAGAGTCCATGGTGATCAGCGCGATCTTATAATCGCCGACTTCTTTGGACGGTGCACCCGTTGTGGACTCTGCCTCTGCGGACGCAGCTGCGGATTCTGCGGGTTTCTGGCTGGAACAGCCGGTGATGCTGGCTGCCGCAAGGGCTGCACAGCTTAACAGTGCCAATACTTTCTTTTTCATAAAAATCCTCCTTAAGATTTCTTATATGTAACCCCATAAAGTTATCTGGGTTAAATATACTTGATAAAACATTGTCAGGCAGCCGGACGGACTGCGTGTCCGCACGCAAGGACAGATAGATATCTGACAACTAAGTCGTTATGAGTAAGCAGGGCGATATCCCGGATTACGAATACCGGCTGCAGATGCGGAAGTGCCGCAGGCACGGAGCAGCTGCGTTTTTACTTAGTGGCTTTCTTCCCGAAATTACCAGAGCGGACAACTACGTCTAAGAGTACAGAGAATACAACGATGATACCGATGACAAGTCTCTGGATGCCGACCTGTGCACCGATCATGTTCAGTCCGTTCTCAAGTGTCTGCCATACAGCCGCGCCTGCGAATGTACCGAGCAGAAGTCCTGTTCCGCCGAGCGGGGAGATGCCGCCGATAACGCCGGCTGCAACGCCGTACATCTCGTACATGTTTCCTGCTTCCATGTTGCCCATTCCTGCCTGTGCGCAGAGGATATAACCAACGACACACGCGCAGACAGCACTTACCAGATATGCCTTAATTGTTGTATTTACAACATTCACACCGGACAGTTTCGCAGCATCCACGTTGGAGCCGATCGCGTAAATATGTCTTCCTGTGCGGGTCTTTGAGAGCAGGAAGAAGAAGATCAGAAAGATCACGAGAGCGATCCAGAAGGTGTTGTAAACACCAAGTGTCTTTCCATAATAGAAGACGTTCTGGAACTTATCCCCTGCTTCCTTTCCGATACCTGTGGCGATGGCATCCGTGTTTCGGTTGTTGTTGACCATGTAGGCAACGCCTCGTGTCACGAACATGGTACCCAGGGTAGCGATGAACGGCGGAAGCTTGAACTTTCCGACTAACATTCCGTTGATCACTCCAGTAACCAGGCAGCACGCCATCGCAACCGCCATCGCAACGAACGGATTGACGCCCATCGCCATCAGGGTTGCCGAGATCATGGCGCTCATTCCGACCATGGAACCGATCGAGAGATCGATGTTTCCAGTGATCAGAAGATAGCTCTGTCCGACGCCGATCAGAAGGTACTTTGACATGGAACGCAGAAGGTTCATGACGTTCTGTCCTGCAAATACTTTACGGTCGATGAGACCGAATGCTACATAGATGATGATCAGTCCCGCGAATGCCGTGATGACCGCGCCCATTCCGCGTGTCCCCAGGATCCGCTTTACTGTACTCTGCTTCTTTTCATTCATTCTCCTGTCCTCCCTCAGCTAACCTGTTGTTTCTTCTCAAATTCGGTAGCGAACTTCAGAACCTCATTCTGGCTTGTCTCCTTCGCCATGACTTCGCCGGTGATCTTTCCGTCGCACATGACGATGACGCGGTCCGCGATTCCCAGGACTTCCGGCATCTCCGAGGAGACGAACATAACGGCAATGCCCTGTTTCTTTAACTGGTTCATCAGGTTGTAGATCTCGACCTTCGCGCCTACATCGATGCCTCGTGTCGGCTCATCGAAGATCACGACTCTGGAATTTCTCGCCAGCCACTTTCCGACAACCACTTTCTGCTGGTTTCCTCCGGAAAGATTGCCCGCGTTGACCTCCACCGTCGGGGTCTTGATCAGGAGGTCCTTCACCGCCTTCTCGCAGAGGTCGTCCTCCTTTTTACTGCTGATCACGCCGAGCTTGCTGCAGATGAGGTCCAGGTTCGGGAGTGCCAGGTTATGACGGATGCTGAGTTTCGTGCAGAGACCGTCTTTTTTCCGGTCCTCCGGCGCCAGTACGATCCCGGCTTTGATCGCGTCCATCGGACAGGTGATCTTCACTTCTTTTCCGTCCAGCCAGATCTCCCCGCTGGTCTTCGGGTCAACTCCGAAGATCGCTCTCGTTGTCTCGGTACGTCCCGCTCCCATCAGTCCTGCAAATCCGACGATCTCGCCCTCATAGAGGGAGAAATTGATGTCGCGGACGAGATGTCCGGCATTTAAGTTTTTCACCTCGAAGATCTTCTTTCCTTTCGGGCAGGAGACTCTCGGGAACTGTTCCTTGATCTCACGGCCGACCATGTTTGCGATGATCTGTTCCATCGTCATATCTGCGAAATTTCCGTCTGTGATATACTGACCGTCACGCATAATCGTCACCCGGTCCACGATGGCCTTCAGCTCCTCCAGACGATGGGAAATATAGACGATTCCGCAGCCGTCTGCCTTTAACTGGCGGATGATCCGGAAGAGCTCCTCGATCTCTTTTGCTGTCAGGGAAGAAGTCGGCTCATCCATGATCAGGATCTTCGCGTGGATCGAAAGTGCCTTCGCGATTTCGACCATCTGCTGTTTGGATACCGGAAGATCTCCGACGGTCTGTCTCGGGTCGATGTCGATCTTCAGATCTCCGAGGATCTTTGCCGCCTCTGCCTCCATCTCCCGGTCATTTAAGACGATCCCGTTGACCTTCTCTCTTCCGAGGAACATGTTTTCCGCAACCGATAAGTGGCGGCACATGTTTAACTCCTGGTGGATGATCGCAACGCCGACGTCCTGTGCCTGCTTCGGCGTCAGATTGTCATATTCCGTTCCGAATATGGTCATCGTTCCGCTGTCTTTTGTATAAACACCGCTTAAGATCTTCATCAGTGTAGATTTTCCTGCTCCGTTCTCCCCGAGAAGCGCCATGACCTCTCCCGACCGGAGTTCGAAATTTACATGATCCAGGGCTTTGACGCCCGGGAATGTCTTGACGATGTCTTTCATTGAAACAATTACTTCGCCCATCTTCTCCCCCACTTTCCAGTTTTTGTTTCTCGTTTGATCCGGTCTCCCGGGTCGTTTTATGTATGCGAAAATGTGCCATGCACATCCTTTTGTGGCTATATTTCTAATGTTTTTCCTGTAACTGCAGGGATTCCGGACAGTTACATTCTTTTTGTGGTTTCTCCGCAAATCCCGGCATTTTCATTTTTTACAGGTTCATGGCAACACAGAGTGCCGCGATATCTCCGATCGATTCCCCGAGTCCCGCCGGAACGATCCGGCAGATCTCTACGCCCGGTTTCAGTGCTTCTTTCCTGATCTTTTCTTCCATGGAAGCTCTCAGATACTTCTCCGCCCGGACGAAAATACTTCCAATGACGATCACCTCCGGATTTAAAAGGTCGATCAGGATCGCCAGCATGCTTCCAAGATGTTCTCCTGTCTGCGCCCAGATCTGCAACGTCTCCGGATCTCCTTCTTCCGCCCGTTTTCCTAGCTCCGCCGCGGTTCCTTTTCCGTACTGGGCGATCCCGCCGCCGCTCACATATCCTTCGTACGAGCCGGACTTTCCGTAGCCAACGTGTCCATCCTCAAAAAGCCGTACATGACCGATCTCCCCGGCCAGCCCGCATGTTCCTTCGTAGAGCTTTCCGTTTAAGATCAGCCCCGCGCCGATCCCGGTCCCGAAGGTAAGAAAGATCATGTTCTCCGCGCCTTTTCCGGCTCCGAACTGCCATTCCGCCACGGCACAGGCATCCGCATCATTTCTTAAATATGCCGGAAGTCCGAACCGTTCCGTCAGCATATCCGTGATCGGAACTTCGTCCCATCCCGGAAGATTCGGAGGTCCCAGGATCACACCCGTCCTGCTGTTTAACGGTCCGCCGCAGCTGACGCCGATCGCTTTCGTCTGATCTGTTTTCAGATCCGCAACGCTCTGAAAGATCATTTCCAGAGTTTCTTCCTTCGTTGTCGTCGCGAATCGCTTCTTTTCAAGGATCGTTCCGTTCTCGTCTCCACGAACGATGGCTGTTTTCGCCCCGCCGATATCGATTCCTATGTACTCGTTCATATAGACCTCCCCTGTTAGTTCCATCTTACATGAAAAATGTCCCCCATAACAGAGGACAATCCTACGGTTATGGGGGACAATATTTTGATGTATACAACAGAACGGGGAAGCTCCAATCCTACCTCACAATTCTCTTAAACTCACTCTTCTCATACACTGCCGCCACCTTCCCCTGCTCCACGACGAGCAGTCGGTCCGAGATATCAAGCGTATCGGAGATACTCGCGGTGATCATGAGTATCGCCGTCCCCTGTTTCTGGATCTGGCGCAGCACATTTAAAATTCTCATGCGGCAGAACATGTCGCCCTTTGCGAGCGGCTGGATGCAGACCATGATCCGCGGACGCAGAAGATTCATCTTATGATAGAGCAGGGCAAACTGGTCTTCCTGCGGAATATCGCGCACACAGGGCGCGTCGATCACCGGCCCCACGAGCGGCAGATATTCTGAATGGATGCTCCTATAGATCTTCCCCGGAATCAGGCTTTTTTTGAGTTTCCGGTCCAGGAGAAATGTCAGGTTCTCCATGTAGCTCCCATCCAGAAACAGCAGCCGGTTTACCCCGTCCGCCGGGATCACGGCGATCCCCTCATCGAGATAATCCGCCGCTTTTTTCTGCGTGTAGGTCACATGTTCCACTGTGATCCATCCTGATCTGCACCGCTTCTTCCCGGTCATCAGATCCATCATGTCCCCTGCGATCTTATTCTCCTTGTCGAGGATCGTCATACACTCACCGCGGTGCAGGATGAAGCGAAGACCATTTAAATTTCCGACTCCCACGGTGTGAAAGTGCAGGATCCCGTCATCCTCGGCATCCTGATCATTCTCCGTGGACATGATCTTCCATTCTGAGATGTACGGTGCCATCTTTTCGTCCGTCATCTCATCCCGCTCAAAGACCTTGTAGATGTGACCGTCCGAAAAAAGTGCGGTCCGGTCCGCGATCTTAAAGAGCTCCTGGTGGTGGTTTCCCACATAGAGCACGGAGACCCCCTCTTTCCGGATCTTCTTTAACATCTGCTGGAACTCGAAGAGCTCATATTGGCTCAGATAGTTCGCCGGGTTGTCCACGATAATGAGATGACAGCCCGAAAGCAGCGCCTTTCCGAGCTCCACAAAGCATCTCTCAAGCTCTGTCAGGTTCTCCACTCTCTTTTCCAGGTCCACTTTCAGCCCTTTTTCCTCAAAAAAGCGGACCGCCTGGCTGAAGATCACCTGCTCATTGATAAAATATTTCCGGAAACCTTCCCGCAGGATAAAAAGGTTGTCCACAACGCTTAAGCCCTGCACGAGATGGCTCTTCTGTTCGATGAGCGCCACCTTATTGGACGCCCCGCTGCTGTAGGCGTAGCTATTTACAACGTTTCCGTCATACCACACGGATCCCAGGCTGATCGGATCGTTCCGGCAGATCAGATCCACCATCTCTTTCTGGCCTTTCCGGTTCCGAGCCACTAGGCCAACGATCTCCCCGGCAAACATCCGGAATTCCAGATCATCCAGGAGCAGCTCTCCGTCCCGTTCAAGATCGACATGCGATATCCGAAGAAGTTCTTTTCTCATCGCCATCCTCCCTGACGATCCCCGTCGCACACCAGCGGAAGCTCCACTATGACATCAGTTCCGATCCCCTCTTTGCTGTAGACATGGATTCCGTACTCCTCGCCGAAGAGGAGCCTGATCCGCCTGTTCACGTTCACCACCGCGATCCCGCCACGGGCCGGCTTCTTCTCCTCCTCTTTTTCCGGGACATCTGTCTCCACATCAAGACGGCGCAGTTTTTCATTCAGTTCCTTCAGTTTTTCGTCCGTCATTCCGCGCCCATCATCGGAAATCCTGATGTAGAGCCGTTCCTCACTCGCACTGATCCGGATCACAAGATGACCTTTTCCGATCTTTCGCTCGATCCCGTGGTAGATGGAATTTTCCATGATCGGCTGCAGTGTCAGCTTCGGAAGTTTGCACTGCAGAAAATCCATCTCCGTGAAATCGTCGTCCGGATCCCGGTCATACTGGATCTTCAGGTCCAGTTTAGAACCGAATCGGAACTGTTGAATATAGTAATAATTCTCGATATTGGCAAGTTCGTCCTCCAGCGTCACGAGATTTTCCAGGTTTGATATCGTGTAGCGGAAGAAGGTCGCCAGCGCCTCCGTCATCTCCGCGATGCTGTCCAGCCCCGCGATCAGCGCCTCACTCCGGATCCCCTCCAGCGTGTTGTAGAGGAAATGGGGATTGATCTGGTTCTGAAGCGCCAGATACTCCGCCTGTTTCTTCGAGATCGCGATCAGGTTGTTCCGGTCGATGATCTCGTTCAGGCGCAGGACTGCCTGCTCACTCTCCGGTGAAAACGGATAGCGGACCTTAAAAAGGTCCTCCATGACATAGCCCATGACAAACTGCTCATAGATCTTCCGAGTCTCCCGGTATGGGATCAGCACCGTCCGGTAAACGATCACCGCCAGAGCAGCGGAAAGCGCCGTAAATACAGCCGGGACCATCAGGGACTGCATTTCCCGGATGCACACCACCCACATTCTCACGAGGAATGCCCCGATCAGCCCGGCCGCGAGAAGTGCGCACCATTTGATCCGGACGGACAGGTAATTTTTCTCATCGGTATGTTTCTTCTCCATCATGAGTACAGCTTTCTGTATTCCTTGGGCTTTAAGCCCGCATATTTTGTAAAGGTCTTCGTGAAATACCGCACATCACTGTAGCCGACCTTCCCGCAGATATCGGCCACCGTGTCATTTGTCTCCTTTAAGAGCTTTTTTGCCATGTCCATGCGAACCTTCGAGAGGTATTCCAGAAACGTCATCCCCGTATCCTTTTTAAAGATCGTGCTAAGGTACGTCGGGGAGAGATCCACAACCTGACTGAGTTCTTCCAGCGTCAGCGGCTCTTCAAAATGTTCTTCCACATACTTTTTCACCACGCGGATCGGCCGGTTTTCGTCCTGTCTCTTTAATCTCGCCGCCTTCTCGTAGGAGGTCGTGATCCGTCTCGTCAGATAATCGAAAAGCTCCGCCGCATCTGCACAGTTGTCGGCACTGACGCTGAAGTTCTCCATAAAGTTCTCTTCCACCGGAAGGCGGTACTTTTTCATAAAAAACAGGTACTGGTTGCAGATCTCCTTCGTCATCTGAAGGATCTCATGACCGCTGATCTCCTTTTCAGCCAGCATTTTCGTTTTCAGATAGATCAGTTCTTCCCGCACTGCAAAGGAATCCAGACTCTCGAGCGTGTGGGCGATCCGGTCATTAAATTTCGCGAAGATCTCACTGTCCGCGAAGGACTCCCCGCTTTCGATCTTTCCTTCCATCAGCTTTCCCGTTCCTGCGAGCAGCCGCTCCTCGATGAGGAGTCTGGCATTTTTCAAGGAACTGCCGATCTCCGGGAGACTTTCCACGCCCTCTCCGAGTGCCAGCGTCACCGACAGGTTCTTTAAAATATCCCCCTGGACCCGGATTTCCGAGAGCAGGCCTTTCATCTGTCTCCGGATCTGCATCCGGTCCTCTGCGTCATAATTTAACAGAAAGAAATGGAATCCGTTGAGCTCCGTATTCTCTGTCTCCATAACATAGTCTTTTAAAAATCTTTCCGCCGCAGACTGGACTTTCTCCGCCATAAACTGGACATTCTGCTCCTCGTCGCAGACACGCCCATCCAGTTTTAAGATGGCGATGCAGAATTCCCCCGGCTCAAAACGATAGTGAAATTCCCGGTTGATCTCCAAAAGCGGCTGCGACAGGGTCTCCTTATTTCTTCTCCCCACAAGATCCTGTAAAAAGGCCTGTCTCAGGTTCTTCTCATCGCTTCTGATCGCCAGTCTGGTCTTCTCCTCCTGGCTCAGCTGTTCCGTCTGTGCCCGGAAACGGGTGCTGAGGCGTTTTAATGTATCCGTCAGCTCGTCCTTTTTTATCGGTTTTAAGAGATACGCATTCACCCCGTACCGGATCGCCATCTGCGCGTATTCAAAATGGCGGTAACCGCTGATGATCACAAACTCTGCCTTTGGAGCTTCCTCTTTTCCCAACCGGATCAGGTCCAGCCCGTCATATCCCGGCATCCGGATATCCGTGATCACGATATCCGGGTGAAATTCTTTTATTTTTTCCAACGCCTCGATCCCGTTCTCGGCAACTGCGACAACCTCCATCCCAAGCGCATCCCAGTCCACAAGCTTCTCGATCAGCTGGCACACCTTGCTCTCGTCGTCGGCGATCAGTACTCTCAGCATCCGCAATTCCCCCCTGTTTCCCCCGAAAGTAATATAATTTCATTGTACCCCGCATGGGACATTTCCGTCAACCCATATGAATTACTGCCCTTTGCGTTTTTGGTCAGACCTTTTATTTCCACTTGACTTCCCCCACAACATCTGGTATATATAGCTTATACCGATCATATGACTGACGGATAAGTGGATAAACCACGTGAAGTATGATCGAAGAAAGCCGACCGTCTGGGCAATCATAGCGCAGACCGTGGGCTGTTTTTTTGCCCTTTTGTCTGATGGCGCATTCTGCGCCGCGCTGTGATTCTGTAACAGCTGAGATCTCCCTAAAGAGAAAATTTCCCATATGACGGATTTTGATAATGGTTCTCATTTAAAGTATTGTTTTTTCCTGTCACGATCTGTTATAATGGCGAAGCATTTCTTCACAACCGAAGATTTCAGAATGATCCCTTTTTAACAATATGTAATAGTAATGGAAACAAGGAGGAACCACCATGTCTGAACAGAATACCAGAAACGGAAGCGCTGATGTTTTCAAAAAAGCCTGGAGAGGATTCCAGGGCGCAAAATGGACCGACGAGGTCAATGTCCGCGAATTCATCCAGAATAACTATACCCAGTACGACGGAACCGAGGATTTCCTTGCAGCTCCGACCGAAGCTACCGATAAACTCTGGGGACGTCTTCAGGAACTCCAGAAAGAGGAACGCAAAAAAGGCGGTGTCTTAGAGTGCGAGACTGAGATCGTGTCCAGCCTGACCTCCTACGGCCCGGGCTACATCGACGAAAGCTTAAAGGATCTCGAGACCATCGTCGGACTCCAGACAGACAAGCCGTTAAAGCGTGCCTTCATGCCTTACGGCGGAATCAAAATGGCTGAGGAAGCAGCCGAGACCTACGGCTACAAGGTAAATGAGAAGTTCCACAAGATCTTCACAGAGTACCACAAGACACACAATCAGGCAGTCTTTGACGCTTACACACCTGAGATGAAAGCTGCCCGCCACTGCCATATCGTAACCGGTCTTCCGGACACCTACGGCCGCGGAAGAATTGTCGGTGACTACCGCCGTGTGGCTCTCTATGGAATCGATTTCCTGATCGAGGAGAAGAAAAAAGACCTGGATCTCTGCGGAAACGGCGCAATGTACGATGAGATCATCCGCCAGAGAGAGGAGATCGCAGAGCAGATCCGTGCCTTAAAGGGCATGAAAGAGATGGCAAAGATCTACGGCTATGACATTTCCGCTCCGGCAACAAACGCAAAAGAGGCGATCCAGTGGCTTTATTTCGGCTATCTTGCCGCTGTTAAGACTCAGAACGGCGCAGCTATGAGTGTCGGACGTATCTCTACCTTTATCGATATCTACGTAAACCGTGACCTCGAGGAAGGGACACTTACCGAGTCCCAGGCACAGGAGCTGATCGACCATATGACCATGAAGTTCCGTATGGTGAAGTTCGCAAGAATCCCGTCCTACAACCAGCTCTTCTCCGGTGATCCGGTTTGGGCGACACTGGAAGTTGCAGGTCTCGGACAGGACGGACGTCACATGGTAACAAAGACAGACTTCCGTTTCCTCCATACTTTAGAGAACATGGGCCCGTCCCCGGAGCCGAACCTGACTGTACTTTACTCCTCCCGTCTCCCGGAGAATTTCAAAAAGTACGCGGCAAAGATCTCCGTTGATACATCCTCGATCCAGTATGAGAATGATGATGTGATGCGTCCGGTATGGGGCGATGACTACAGCATCTGCTGCTGCGTATCCGCTACCCAGACAGGTAAGGAGATGCAGTTCTTCGGAGCACGTGCAAACCTTGCGAAGTGCCTGCTCTACGCGATCAACGGCGGTAAAGACGAGAAGTACAAGACAAAGGACGGAAAGCCGATGCAGGCTGGTCCGGAGTACGCACCGATCACCTCCGAGTATCTTGATTATGACGAGGTGATGCATAAGTATGACCTGATGATGGACTGGCTGGCAGGAATCTATGTAAACATCCTGAACCTGATCCAGTATATGCACGATAAATATTACTATGAGGCAGCCGAGATGGCTCTCATCGATACCGATGTACGGCGTACCTTCGCAACCGGTATCGCAGGCTTCTCCCACGTGGTAGACTCCCTCTCTGCGATCAAGTACGCAAAGGTAAAGGTTGTCCGCGACGAGAACGGTATGGCGACAAGCTTCGTAACAGAGGGGGATTTCCCGCGTTACGGAAACGATGATGACCGTGCGGATGATATCGCGGTTTGGCTGTTAAAGACATTCTTAAAGAAGGTTAAGAAGTACCACACCTACAGAAATTCCGAGCCGACTACTTCGATCCTTACGATCACATCCAATGTGGTTTACGGTAAGGCAACAGGCGCTCTCCCGGATGGCCGTGCAGCGTTCACACCGTTCGCACCGGGCGCAACTCCATCCTACGGCGCTGAGCAGAATGGTCTTCTTGCTTCCTTGAACTCCGTTGCAAAGCTTCCGTATGAGTACGCTCTCGACGGAATCTCCAACACTGAGACGATCGCTCCGGGTGCTCTCGGACATTCTGAGGACGAGAGAAAGAACAACCTCGTTCATGTTCTCGACGGATACTTTGACCAGGGCGCTCATCACCTCAACGTGAATGTCTTCGGTCTTGATAAGTTAAAAGACGCGATGGAACATCCGGAGAAACCGGAGTATGCAAACTTCACGATCCGCGTTTCCGGTTATGCTGTTAAATTTATTGATCTGACAAGAGAGCAGCAGCTGGATGTCATTGCAAGAACCTGCCATGAGGCGATGTAAAAAAATATATTTCTTCTTAAAATGAGTCAGGATATACCTCGCAGGTCTGAATGTTACCACATCAGTCTCTGTGAACATGGACTTCGACTCACATAACAAAAATCAGCCGGGAACCTGATGTTCCTGGCTGATCTTAGATTATGAATGATATACCCGCACCGCACTTTTTGAATACACCGATCGATCGAATCATCGAGAAAGGAATCTGATATGGAAACAACAGGCTACATTCACTCCATCGACAGTTTTGGCTCCGTAGACGGTCCCGGCGTCCGCTTTGTGACATTTCTTCAGGGCTGCCATATGCGGTGCCGGTACTGCCATAACCCGGACACCTGGAAATTGGCCGGAAACCGCGCGGATGCCTGTCCTCAGTCCGGCGATCCTGCCTCTGCCGCTTCCGGCTGCAATTATAAAGAAATGACCCCGTCCGCCCTCTTAAAGCAGGCACTTCGCTATAAACGCTACTGGGGAAAAGAAGGCGGGATTACTGTCAGCGGCGGTGAACCGCTCTTACAGCTCGATTTCATGACGGAGCTTTTCCGTCTTGCAAAAGAAAACGGCGTCGGCACGGTGCTTGACACCGCGGGACAGCCGTTTACAAGAACAGAACCATTTTTCTCAAAACTTTCATCTCTCATGGAGAACACGGACCTTGTAATGCTCGACTTAAAACACATCGATCCAGAAAAACACCGCGCGCTCACCGGTCACACCAACGAGAACATCCTGGACTTCGCCAGATACTTAAACGAGATCGGCAAACCCATGTGGGTCCGCCACGTCCTCGTCCCAGGCGTGACCGACGATGAAGAAAACCTTCGCGGTATCCGCGCGTTTTTAGACACACTGTCCAACGTGAAAAAGGTGGAAGTTCTCCCGTACCATACGCTCGGGATCTACAAATGGGAGTCACTCGGCATCCCGTATACCTTGAGAGATGTGGATCCACCAACGGCGGAATCGGTGAAGCGGGCGGAGGAGATTCTGGGGTGTCAGAAATAAGTTTTGCTAATAAAACACGTACTGTCTAAAGTTGATTTTATCCGACTTAAACCAGTACGTGTTTCTTTTATCTTTTCTGATTATAAATTTCCTTCAGATTCTCGATCGCAAGAACCGGATCCATCGTATGAAACATCATGTAATTTCGTTTCATAACTTCGACCGGCGCTTGTTTATATATCTTTCTGCTGTCCTCACCGCTGTAATAATGCCAATAACGGTAAATATAACCGATCCAATACAGAACATCTTTTGAATATACTTCTCCGCCGACTAAACTTTCTATCTTGGAATTTCCAATGACCTCATCTAAAAGATACTCTTCTCCTGCCCATTGCATACGATTATACTCAGAATCCAATGCTTTTGCCGTTTCAGAATTCATGAACAATTTAATAAATTCCATACTACTGTAATTATGATCAGCTGACAGTTCAAAAAGTCTTCCCTGTATGTCACAGAGTTTTAAAGCTATCTCATTCATTGTTTTCCTCCGGCTTTGGCGTTATCCAGGATTTCATCAAAAAATAGTCCCTCACGGCGATAATTCTTACAGATATCGTTTGCAAGAGAAACTCCCCGTGCACGATTTTCCTCTGCAACCTCCTTAATAAATGCTCTCTCCAAATAGGAAAGCTCTATTTCCGATTCAATATGGATTGCATCACATCCTCTTTGTGACACCGCAACGTACTGACTTCCCAATTGCAATGCAGAAAGACTGTGCACCAATGCTGCATCTGTGATATTTCCAATAAAGAAATTATCAATCACATAAAACATCCTGTCATTTGCAATGCTTCCAATAAGCAGATCTTTTCCGGCTGCCATATTCCGATACTTGTTATAAAATTCAGTATCCTTTATGCTCTCCATTCTTCCCCTGTTATATGCTACAAGCATTGCCCACTCAATATCTGCTGGTACATTCAGCAATTTAAGCTCATTCACATCGACAGAAACGATATAAAATTTTGATTTTTCATAGTCACAAATCAGTGTCAACGCCTGACCTGGATCTGTTCCCATATAAAAGCCTCTGCCAAAATCACACTGTTTCCGGCTCTTCGGCTCAATAACTCCTTCTATGCCGGATTTCGATCCATGATAAAGCAGCACCTTTCCGTGAACAGCTTCTATTTTTTTTGCCGCTTCCGCAATTTTCTCCAACGTCATATCATAAACCGGAACTGCCCGTGCCTTACACAGCTCATGCAATCTCATCTGCGCCAGTTTATTAGGAACAGCCCGGCCGTTTTCCCAGCGGTTCACGGTTGCAAAAGACACATTCATATGCTCTGCGAACTCGGTCTGACTCATGTTCAAATAAAACCTGATTTTTTTAATCAAATTTTTCATGTCGCTTCTCCAAAATATAACATTATTTATAATGTAAAATATATCAGATATTATATTTCGTGTCAATGTATCTACCAGAATCCACTTCATACCATGCTGTCAATATGTTGTCGTTTATACTTTGCATCTTTTTTACTTCTCTCGAAACACGATAAATATCTGTTTGTGAACTACATCGGCAATTGAATTACCGAGCATCTGATTACGAAGCATAACTTCGTCGAAAGCGAGCCTGTTTCTGTAAGTCTCCGCAAACGCAGAAATGGCGTAAAAATGGCGTAGAGGAACCGGCGATACGCAGTTGCGAAAATCACCTGCTGCAACATTACTAAGAATATTCAAGCTGCCCTGCGCACAAGCAGGGCAGCTTTTTTATCTGCGCACCGGCGTGGAGAGATACAAGGCGTTTCACTCTGCGTTCGTTTGCGTCGCAGTGTCCGGTGTGAAATATTTCCGCCATGGGAAGCGGTCGCAAAATGTCCAGTGCTCTTCATAGAACGCGGAGAATCGCCCGATGACATAGCCGTTGATCAGCGCGCACAGCCTGCAAGCAGTATTCCGCCATGCCGAAGGTGACGAAGCTCCACACGGGAGACAGCCAACGGTAAAGAAGGTATGCAGGCGCGACCACCATGGAAACGCCGAAGTCGGCCTTTTCCATCAGGACAACGCCCCGCGCGACAAATACGATGCCGAATACATAGGCAAGCTCCGTGCTGAATGTTCTCTTCATTTTTGATCCTCCAAACAAAAAATGAGCCTTCTCCGTTTGGTATAGAAACGGAAAAAGCTCATTTATATTGTACCACGCCTGTCAAGCGGCGCAGAACTTTGGCAGCGCTATGCCTCATCCTCCGCCAGCATCCGGTATCCGACGCCAAGCTCATTGATGATGTAGCGCTTTTCACCGGGCGTCACGCCCATTTTCTTGCGGATGTTCTTCATGTTGACTTGCAGCTTCTTGACGCTGCCATAGTCTGAATACCCCCAGACCGAGCGGATGATGGCGGCATACGTCAGCACCTTTCCCGCATGGACGGAGAGAAACGCCATGATGTTGTACTCCGTCTGAGTCAGGTCAATCTCCTCTTTGCCAACAAAGACCTGCCGCGTATCATAGTCGATCAGCAGATCCTGAAGGTGGAATTTTCCGCCGGGGGAGCTTTCTGCCTCTTCACTGTGCCGATGACTGCGGAGAACGGCGCGGATACGGGCCAGCAATTCCTCCGTGCCAAAGGGCTTGGTGATATAATCATTCGCCCCCAGATCCAGGGCTTCCACCTTATCCCGCTCGTTGGAACGGGCGGAGAGCACAATGATGGGCACGGTGTCCGATTCCCGGACTTTCTGAATCAAGTCCAAACCATCCCGATCCGGCAGGCCGAGATCCAGAACGATGAGATCCGGACGATGGGAGGCGTACATCATTATGCCGAGCGCACAGGTCTCCGCGCAGAGCACCTGATAGTCGCTGGTTTCCAGATTGGCTTTGATAAAGCTTCGGATGTTGGCCTCGTCCTCTACGATCAGGATCTTGTACTTGTTATTGCCCATCGTCCTCACCCCCTCTTTCCAGCGCAAAGCGGAATACCGCACCGCCGCCCTTTCTGTTTTCTGCGGTAATGTCACTGCCGTGCGCTTTGACAATGGCAACGCACACAGATAGCCCGATCCCCATATTGCTGCGTGTCCCGTCCACCGGCGCGGCGGACTTTTCATAGCTCCCGCTGAAAATCTTTTGGAGCGCATCCTCCGGAATGCCGCAGCCGTTGTCGGCGACCTCAAATACCGCCTTGTCTCCCACGAGAGAAACGGAAAGCATCAGCTCCGTCATGCCTTTTGCATGGAATACAGCGTTTTCCAGAAGATTCAGCAGCACTTGCTCGATGAGAAGCGAGTCCATGGGAATATCCACAAACTCGTCCGGTATCTGCGTGATGACCTTCTGGTTCGGATGCTTTTTGGAAAACTTCATGAGAACCGAGTCGATCAGCTCATCCAGAACAGTCGGCGTCTTCACGACCTCGACCTTTGCGCCGTCGATCCTTGTGACGGACAGGAGATTTTCGACCATGCGGATGAGCCACTCGCTGTCCTCCTGAATTTCTCCCAACAGCTTGAGCTGCTGCTCCTTTGGCAGCGCGTCATACTTGGAGATCAGCGTGGAGGATGACCCGTATATGGAGGTGAGGGGCGTGCGCAGATCATGGGAGATTGCCCGCAGCAGATTGCCCCGCATTCTCTCCTTTTCATTTTCTGAGCGCAGCTTCTCCTGATCGCGGATGCGAATGTTCAGAGTACTGGTGGAAACGGCGACGATGAGCATGATGACGGCGGACAGGATACTTTCCTCCACAAAAAAGTCGAAGGCATAATAGGGATAGGTGAAGGCGAAATTCACCGCAAACACACTGACGATAGCCGAAGTGATGCCATAGCAATACCCATGCGTTTTCAGCGAGATCAGAAACACGCCGAACACAAAGATCATGGGCACCAGCGTCTGCGTGGTAAAGAGCTTCTGAATCAGCAAATTGACGGCAAAGGCGCTGCCAAAAATAATGATTGAAAATAAAATATCCTTTTGTCGTTGACGGTTCTTCATCATGTTTCTCCTGTACGATACTGCGACATTATTATACCGCAGAAACGGAAACGCTTCAAGATTTCTCACAGGGGGATATTGCGCCGCACTTGTTTCTTTACCGAATCTACACCGGAGAAATGCTATGATGTAAGCACATAGCAAAAAGGAGGAAGAAAACCGTGGAAAACGACAGTAGCGACAACAACGGTAACCGCTCTTATATGGTCTGTTCGTATGTGGCATATCTATGCCCTTTGCTGCGGTATCGGGTATAGGCGTGTCTTTTTTGCTTGGTACGATAATACGAACAGAACATAAAGGAGTTTTATATGAGTTATTCTATTGCATCTTTGCTGCTGATACAGATTATTTTGATTGCATTAAATGCCGTGTTCGCCAGTGCAGAGCTGGCTGTATTGTCTGTAAACGAATCGAGAATCAATCGCCTTGCCGAACAGGGAAGCAAAAAAGCAAGGCGATTGAGAAAGCTCACAAAAGAACCGGCGAAATTTCTGTCTACAATTCAAATTGCTATTACATTGTCCGGTTTTCTTGGCAGTGCATTTGCAGCCGATGGCTTTTCAGACCCGCTTGTTGATTGGCTTATCGGTCTCGGCGTGACACTGCCCCGAAACACGCTGGATACTTTGTCCGTAATTTTTATTACGCTTGTTCTTTCTTACTTCACGCTGATTTTTGGAGAATTGGTTCCCAAGCGAATTGCCATGAAAAAAGCGGAGGCATTGTCGCTTAAGGTGTCGGGTATTGTCAGCGGAATCTCGATCCTGTTTAAGCCGATTGTGTGGCTGCTATCCGTTTCAACAAATGCCGTGCTGAAAATGCTTGGTGTCGATCCTGATGAATCAGAGACACATATTTGCGAAGAAGATATACGTATGATGGTTGAAACAGGTGGTGAAACCGGGGCGATAGATAAAGATGAGCAGAATTTTATACAAAACGTGTTCAAGTTTGACGACCTGTCGGCCAGAGAAATCCTTACGCATCGCACAGACCTGATCATGCTTTGGTTGGAGGATACAGACGACACATGGGAGAAAATCATATGCAGCAGCAACTTTTCACGGTATCCCGTTTGTGACGGCTCCCCTGACAAAGTTGTGGGCGTGCTGAATGCAAAGGTTTATCTGAGAGAAAAGGACAGAAGTCGGGAGAAGGTTATGCGTTCAGCGCTGGAACTGGCTTACTTTGTACCGGAAACGGTGAAAGCCGATGTTCTATTTCGGAACATGAAGCAGACGCATACTACATTTGCTTTTGTTTTGGACGAATATGGCGGTCTGACCGGCATTGTTACAATGCATGATTTGATTGAAGAACTGGTCGGTGAAATTTGGGACGAACATGACGAGGTGGAAGAAGATTTTGAAAAGCTGGACGAGAATACCTACCGCGTGGACTGCTCCGTCAGCTTGGAGGATTTTATGGAATTCTTTGATGTCAAGCTGGAATCGGACAGCGTTTCCGTTGGCGGATGGGTCATGGAGCAGCTCAATAGAGCCCCCATCAAGGGAGACTCCATCACCGCACAAAATTTGGAGATCACAGTCTCCGAGCTGAGCGCATATCGGGTATCCTCTGTCACAGTCAGGCGATGCGGCGTATGTTTGGCCTGCGCACAATAAATCCATCGCACGATTCACAAGGAGTGAGGAAGATGTCAGAAGAAATGGTTTGCAGAAAGCGTCGTCTTTCGTCTTTTCAGATCATCATATTGGGCTTTGCAGGGGTGATCCTGCTGGGCGCGCTGCTGCTGATGCTGCCAATTTCTGCGACAGCTCGGTGTGTAACGCCGTTCAATGAAGCGCTGTTTACCGCGACCTCCGCTGTTTGTGTAACGGGTCTTGTGGTGCAGGATACCGGCAGCTATTGGTCGGCCTTTGGTCAAGCGGTGATCCTGACGCTGATTCAGATAGGCGGGCTTGGTGTTGTCACCGTGGCGGCATCGTTTGCGCTGCTGTCCGGGCGAAGGATCTCTCTGATGCAGCGCAGCACCATGCAGGACGCCATCTCAGCGCCGAAGGTAGGAGGGATCGTCCGGCTGACACGGTTCATCCTGCGGGGAACATTTTTGATCGAACTGATCGGTGCGCTTGCCATGCTGCCGGTGTTTTGCCTCGACTATGGATGGCACGGGATCTGGTTGGCGGTATTTCACTCCATCTCCGCCTTTTGCAACGCAGGGTTTGACATTCTGGGAACAAACAACAACTTGTATCCATCCCTTACCGGTTACGTCCAAAATCCGGTGATCAATATCACGATCATGCTGCTGATCATAACCGGCGGCATCGGATTCTTAACGTGGGATGACATTTGCGAAAACAAGCTGCACATCCACCGTTATCGAATGCAGAGCAAGGTCATTCTCGTTACGACACTCGTGCTGATCGTCCTTCCGGCACTGTTTTTCTTCTTTGTGGACTTTGATGCCCTTCCCCTCGGAGAGCGGGTTCAGGCAGCCTTGTTCCAATCGGTCACGCCGAGAACGGCGGGCTTCAACACGGTAAATCTATCCGCGATGTCCGGTGCGTCGCAGGGCATGATGATTCTTCTGATGCTCATTGGCGGTTCTCCCGGCTCCACGGCAGGCGGCATGAAAAACACCACGCTGGCAGTTCTGCTTTCCAATGCTGCCGCGACCTTCCGCCAGCGGGACAGCGCCCAGTTCTTTGGGCGCAGAGTCGATTGCGGTGCCGTCAAAACCGCTGCGACCATTCTGACGATGTACCTTGCGCTGTTCTTTGGGGGAGCCGTCTTTATCAGCGTGTATGAGAATCTTCCGCTGTCCCCCTGCCTATATGAAACCGCGTCGGCGGTGGGCACCGTGGGACTGACTCTGGGTATTACGCCGCAGCTGCACATTCCCTCGCAGGCGGTATTGATCGCGCTGATGTATCTGGGCAGGGTCGGCGGACTGACGCTCATTTATGCGGCGGTGTCCAGCAAAAAAAGCGGCAATGCAAAGCTGCCGCAGGAAAGAATTACGATTGGATAAGTAAAGGAGTTGTCTATCCCATGAAAAATGTTTTATTGATTGGAGCAGGTCGCTTTGGGCGGCATATCGCCATGCAGCTTTCTCAACTGGGGCATCAGGTCATGGCAGTTGATACCAACGAGGAGCGAATCAACGATGTGCTTCCGTTTGTCACCAACGCACAGATCGGCGACAGCACCAATGCGGAGTTCCTGCGTTCGCTCGGCATCGGGAATTTTGATGTTTGCTTTATGACCATCAGCGGCAACTTCCAGAACTCGCTGGAAACCACCTCGCTGCTGAAAGAGCTGGGCGCAAAATGCGTGGTATCCCGCGCCGAACGCGACGTGCAGGCGAAGTTTCTGCTCCGCAACGGCGCAGATAACGTGGTCTATCCCGAAAAGCAGATGGCAAAATGGGCAGCGATTCGATTCACTGCCGACCATATTTTTGACTATATAGAGATCGACGAGCAGCACGCCATCTTTGAAGTTCAGGTGCCAGAGGCGTGGGTCGGGAAAAGCGTTGGAGAACTGGATGTTCGCCGAAAGTTCGGCATCAATATCCTCGGCATCAAGCGTGCAGGAAAAACGGATGTTTCCGTTACGCCGGACACTGTATTGTCCGATGACATAACGATTCTGACAATGGGTGAGTATAAAGCGCTGCAAAAGTGCTTTCGGATTTGAATGGGCCTGTGCACAATAGTGGAAAGGAAGAAACATGGCGAAGAAACCGCAAAACACAGCCGGTAACAGAAATGAGGATTCCGCGCCGCAGGAACGCAAATGGCCGGACAAGGCGATTATTCGTTACATTATCCGCGCATTGGTGCTGCTGATTGTATTTGCGTGGGCACTGGTAAACCTTGACGCTGTTTTGCGTTTTCTCGGCAAGGTGCTTGCGCTGTTCACGCCATTTCTGATCGGCGGCGCAATTGCGTTTTTGATTAACATAGTCCTTCGACCATTGGAATGCTGCTGGAACAAGGTGTGCCGAAGGGCTCCTGAAAAGCTGACCCGCCCTGTGTGCCTGAGCGCAAGCACCGTGCTCGTTCTTGGGATTCTGTTTGCTGTGGTGTTTATGATGATCCCCAGCCTGCGGGAGTCCGGCGACGAGTTTATTCAAAACATTCCGGCCTATGTGGAGGAAATCGGGCGGTGGTGGACAGGCGTTGTCCGGTTTGCTGCAAAATATAACATTGTCCTGCCCGAATACGCCATAGACTCCGACCTGTTGATCGAGAAGGTCACCGCCTTGATCAGCGATGAGGGAAGCGGCATCCTCACCGTGACGTGGGGCGCGGCAACCTCTGTCCTGTCGGCTTTGGTGGATGTTCTCTTGGGACTTGTCTTTGCGCTGTATCTGCTTGCAAAGAAGGAAGTCGTCGCGGCACATTTGAAAAAACTCATTGTGACAGTCCTTCCGCAAAAGAAGGCACAGCGGCTTCTGAGTATTGCCTTTCTGACCAACCAAACCTTTACAAATTTTGTCAGCGGACAGCTTACCGAAGCGGTCATCATCGGCGTTCTGTGCTTCTTTGGAATGCTGATCCTTGGGATTCCGTATGCTGGTGCGGTCTCCGCGTTTGTGGCCGTTACTGCGCTGGTACCGATTTTTGGCGCATGGATTGGCGGCGGTCTTGGCGCGTTTTTGATCCTACTGGCAGAACCCGGCAAGGCTCTGTGGTTCATTCTCTTTCTGCTCATTTTGCAGCAGGTGGAGAGCAATCTGATTTATCCCAAGGTGGTCGGCAAGTCCGTTGGGCTTCCCGGACTGCTTGTGCTGATGGCTGTTACAATCGGCGGCGAAGCATTCGGCGTCTTAGGGATGCTGTTCAGCGTACCCGTCTGTGCTGTGTTGTACAGTCTTTATCTGGAGTTCATGAAGAAAGCAAGCACCAACCACTGAATGATTCATGATCGGCTGCCTCCTGAATATAAGGCTGCGAGCCAAATGCAAAGGGCTTGGGATTATCCCAAAATCGCCACGTGTCCGGACAGCGGCTGTGCTTGCTATTCTCCCAAATCTCAGTTTCCCCATCCCCGCGCTGCGCTTTTCCTTCGGCGTGATCTGTGGTATACTGTAGGAAAATCACCAAAGGGAGGGCTGCGTATGGCAGAGAGACGCGTATTTGCCGGTTACTACAAGCGCTACGACGGCAAGCCGATTTTCGTCATCCGGGTGCTCAAGGACATCGACACCGGCGAGGCCATCTTGGTCTGCAAGGATGCCAGCTTTTCCCGCGAGGACAACGAACATTACTACCTCATCCGCTACGCCTCCTTCTGCGAACAGGTCGAAGTCGATGGTGTGCTGCGGGATAAATACGTCCGTCAAACCCGGCGCGAGATCGACGAAGGCACCGTCCGCGAAGTGTATGAGGACGGCTTTCCGGAGCCCAAGAGCAAGCCCTTCACTTATGTTGATGACGAGTACGCGGAGCGCGCCATCCGTTGCAGCAGAACCTACTATGAATACGCCAAGGACATCTGCGAAAACTACCGGATGGACCTGCGGCGATACAAGCTCATCCGGGAACGGAAGCAGTACATCGGCATATCCAACCGCGAGGCATATCAGGCCATGTGTGAGGATCTCGCATTTGCCCAGCAGTCGCTCAAAACGGTGCTCAACGACTACGCCGATCTCTTCCGGAAACGCTTTTCCGAGGGGCTGTCCATCCGCAAAGCAGCGGATGCCATGCAGCAGAATCGCGGCGTGATCGAGCGTCGGCAGGCCGCACTCTATCGGGCGTTCGCCCAGCTTTTGCAGCAGCGGGATGAGGCAGATGGTGTCTGTCGGCTGATGCAGAAAACTGAATACGATCAAAGGGATATAGAGGATTTGCTCGAATAACTGATGCAAATCCAAGCGCTTGTCGTAGTGGCAGGCGCTTCTTTTTTTGCCCTTGTTATGACAAAACCGTGACGCCCCGCATCATTTTGTCCGTTGGAAAGTAGAAAGGGCAATTTGGAGCAGCGCACAGAATTTATTTCACCGTCCTCGAAACTTTTTTGAGAAATCTGGGACAAAACCGGTCTCTGATTCACTTAGCTAAGTAGAGGGAGGATCAGGGGCAAAAAAAGTTTTTTGAAAAAGGGTGCTAATTTTTTGAGAAAAAATGTCCGTTGGTTATATAGAGGACCTTCTGCACGACCAAAATTTTTTCGCGCCACCTGACAAACGATCAAAAATTGTCTGCAGGATGGAGAAAGGGAAACCAATCCATCCAAGCCGCCCTTCAAACAAAGTTTTTCAAAATCGAAAGAAGAATCACAATGAACATCATGCACTACGATTATTCCGACAAGACCACCGTCCCCACGGAGCTGCTGCAAGACCCCTATCTCTCTGTCGATACCAAGGGTCTGGCCGCAATCCTCTGTTCCTTCGGCAAAGAAGCCTTTGAGCTGTCCGAACTGAACAAACTGCTGAAAGATAACATTTCGGATGAGCGAATCTTCCGCACGCTCATGGAGCTTTACGATATGTGCTATCTGGACGTTTGGGAAGAGGGAGATAACAGACACCTGAGGCTGAGGGGGATGTAAGTCATACCGGACCGCACGCGACCCATCCGCAAAGAAATCTGCCTCAACAAGCAGGAGTTGAATCTCATTCAGCACAAGATGCGGCAGTTGGGGACGCACAACTTCGGGGTTTACGCCCGGAAAATGCTGCTCGACGGGTACATCATCAAGGTCGATTACACCGAGCAGAAAAAGTTAACTGCCGCCGTCAGCCGCGTCACCTCGAACGTCAACCAGATTTGCCGCCGCATCAACAGCACCGGGCGCTGCTACGAGGATGACGTTGCCGAGCTGAAAGCGCGGCAAGCCGAGATCTGGGAGCTGCTGCTGGACAGGGCAAGCATTTCCCGGCAGAACGGCTACGTCGAGCCGGACGGCACCATCCGGCTGTACTTCACCTTGGAGCAGGCGCAGACAAAGCTCCACCGCAGCCGCCAGAGCGCCACACGAATCTTCCGGGAACTGGAGTACAGCGGCTTGATCGTTCGGCGCAAGCAGGGCTTTGCCAATACTAATGATTGTGCGAAGAGGGATAAAATCCGTTCAACTTGAAGTATACCTTGTTTCACTGGGACACAATCTTTATAAATTCCACAACAAACAGATGAAAATAAAATCAGCTGCATAGATTTGAAAATCAACAAATTTATGGGGTAAGGGGGAAATGCGCTTTTAGAGACTACTTCGTTTATAATTTTTTAGTCTAAAAGAGCGTGTAAAAAATGATTTCTCATTTTTTCACACGCCCTATTTTTACCATATGCTTTTATTTTCTGCTCTCCGCCAGCTCCCCAAGCTTCCCAAGGATCTCCTTCGCCTTCTCGATCATCGGCTCGCAGTTCTTGTTCTTCTTTCCTTTTTCCTGGTAGAACAGGACCGGTTTCTCGCCGCCCTGGGCGAAGCGGAGAGCGGTCTTGTACTCTGCGATCAGTGCCGGGATCTTTGTGACATCGAGTTTTGCCTTCGGGTAGAGTTCGATGCGGATCTCCTGGGTGTTGATGTCCACCTCGGTCACATACGCCCGATGCGCCATGGCTTTTAATTCCGCAACCCGGAGCAGATTGTCCACGGATTTCGGGATATCGCCGAACCGGTCGATCAGCTCATCCTGCATATCCATATACTCGTCATCCGTCTCGATGGCGGAAATTCTCTTGTATACATCAAGCTTCAGATACTCATTCTTGATATATCCGTCCGGAATAAATGCATCGATATCGCAATCCACCACAGTCTCAAAGGTTTCCTCCTCTTCCTGTCCACCCTTTAAGGCAATGACCGCCTCGTTGAGCATCTTGCAGTAGAGGTCATATCCGACTGCCTCCATGTGTCCATGCTGTTCCGCTCCGAGAATATTTCCCGCGCCGCGGATCTCAAGGTCACGCATCGCGATCTTGATGCCGGAGCCCAGCTCCGTGAACTCCCGGATCGCCTGAAGACGTTTTTCCGCATCCTCCTTTAACATCTTATCCCGTTTATACATCAGGAACGCATAGGAGGTACGGTTCGACCGTCCGATCCGCCCCCGGATCTGGTAGAGCTGGGAAAGGCCAAGACGATCCGCGTCCTGAATGATCATCGTGTTGGCATTCGGGATATCCAGCCCCGTCTCGATGATCGTTGTAGACACGAGAACATCAATATCGCCGTTGATGAAATCCAGCATGATCTTCTCGAGCTGATGCTCATTCATCTGTCCATGGGCAAAAGCCACATTTGCGTCGGGTACGAGGGATGCCACATGGTTTGCCACCTCGTCGATGTTATTGACACGGTTGTATACATAGTACACCTGCCCGCCGCGCCCTAACTCTCTGTGGATCGCCTCACGGATCATCTCGTCGTTGTACTCCATGACATAGGTCTGGATCGGAACACGGTCCACCGGCGGTTCCTCTAGAACACTCATGTCACGGATCCCGATAAGGCTCATATGCAGAGTCCGCGGGATCGGCGTCGCTGTCAGGGTCAGAACGTCCACGTTCTGCTTCATCTGCTTGATCTTCTCTTTGTGGGTCACACCGAACCGCTGCTCCTCATCGACGATCAGAAGTCCAAGGTTCTTAAACTGTACATCCTTTGACAGGACTCTGTGTGTGCCGACAATAATATCCACATACCCCTTTTTCAGTCCTTCTACCGTCTTCTTCATCTCCCCCGGTGTCCGGAAGCGCGACATCATGTCCACGCGGACCGGGAAATCCTTCATTCTCTGGACGAACGTATTGTAGATCTGCTGCGCCAGGATTGTTGTCGGGACCAGGTACACGACCTGTTTTCCTTCCTGCACCGCCTTGAACGCCGCGCGGAGTGCGATCTCCGTCTTTCCGTAACCGACATCCCCGCAGATCAGGCGGTCCATGATCTTCTTGCTCTCCATGTCCCGCTTCGTATCGTCGATCGCGGTGAGCTGGTCATCCGTCTCATCGTACGGGAACATCTCCTCGAATTCCTTCTGCCAGACCGTATCTGGTCCATACTGGAATCCTTCCGCATCCTGTCTCGCCGCATAGAGCTGCACGAGCTCCTTCGCGATCTCGCGGACTGCCGTGCGGACCTTCGTCTTCGTCTTCGTCCACTCGGTTCCGCCAAGCTTATTTAACTTCGGAACCTTTGCGTCAGCCCCCGCATACTTCTGGATCCCCTCCAGACGGGTCGCCGGAAGATAGAGGTTTCCGCCGTCCCCGTACTCGACCTTGATGTAGTCTTTGATGACATGGTCCTGCTCGATCTTCTCGATTCCTTTATAGATTCCGAGACCATGGCTCTCATGCACCACGTAGTCACCGACAGAGAGTTCGGAGAAGCTGCTGATCTTCTTTCCCTCGTAATTGTACTTTTTCCGCTTTTTCTTCCGTTTTTCCACGCCGAACATGTCGCCCTCGGTGATGACGACGAACTTGATCAGCGGGTACTCAAAGCCCTTATGGAGTTTTCCGTAGGTGACCATGATCTCCCCCGGAGCGACCGGCTGTCCCGGGTCTTCCGGACAGAACGCCCGCAGGTCATACTCCCTTAGATCCCCCGCAAGACGGCTCGCTCTGGTCCTCGACGCAGAGAGGAGAACAACGCGGTATCCGTCCTTCTTCCATCTCGTCAGGTCCTTGATCAGGATCTCGAAGCTGTTCTGGTAGGAATTTAAGTTCTTTCCGGTCAGGCTGTACTTCGCCTTCGGAGTCATGCCGGGGAGTCTCTGGTCAAGTCCGGTCATGAAGATCGTGTGCGGCGTGTGCGCGTCCGCCAGGATCGTTTTCGATGAAAACAGGAGGTCCGCCTGCCCCGGCAGGATATAGCCCTGTTCCAGGCGATGGGACATGCTCTCCCGGAATTCCGTCTCGACGGTCTCCGCTTTTTCTTTCATGCGCTGGGGTTCATCTAAGAGCAGGGCGAGTCCTGTGTATTCCTTTTCTGTGCCCGCTGCTATCCTATTTGAGTCACCGACAGCTTTTTTCCCTGTCCCCCCTGCCTTTTGTTCTGACATTCCGCTCTCTGCAGCTTTTGCCGTTTTCTTGTCAGTCTCCTCTCCCGTTTTTACCTCAGAATGCGTGCAAACAGCTCTGTTTCCCACATCTTTCATGTAATCCAGAAATGACACCGTGTCCTTACAGAAATACCGGATATACGCATCCAATGTCTGCACATCGAATCCCTCTCTCAAGGATTCCACAAGCTCTCCGACGGCCCGCCGGATCCGCGTCGCTTCCTCCGGCTTTTTCTGATCGCGGAAGGTCTTTTCCTGCTTCTTTCCCTCTGACTCCAGGCGCAGGATCCCATCCTCGATATGTTCCTTCGTGAGGATCAGTTCTGCTGCCGGGTAGATCGTGACCTCGTCCATCTGCTGGATCGAGCGCTGGCTCTCGGCATCAAACGAGCGGATCGAGTCCACCTCGTCTCCCCAGAGTTCGATCCGGACCGGGACCTCCTCCGTAAGCGGAAAGACATCGAGAATTCCACCGCGGACCGAAAACTGTCCCATTCCATCGACCTGTCCCATCCGCTCATATCCCATGTTCGTAAGCTGTGTCTTGATCTCCTCGATATCGAGCGTCTGTCCCGCCATGATGTTCAGGCAGCTCTCCCTGATCATGGAAAGCGGCAGAAGATGATCCATGAGACCGTCCACGGTCGTCACGACAACGCCGCCTTCGTCCTCCAAAAGGTGTTTAAACACCTGCATCCGCTGTCTCGTCAGGAGATTTCCGTGGATATCAGAGCTGTAAAACAGAAGGTCTCTTGCCGGGTACAGCCATGTATTCGGCTCAAAATAGCTGAAATCATCATAGATCTCCTTCGCCCGGTTGTCATCATACGTCACGACAAGGCGCCACGGATGTTCCTTCGAGAGTTCATACATGACATGAACTTTCTGGGAATCTGTCACGCCGCTGACCTGGATCGGACCTTTTCCTTTATCCATATCCTGTTTCATATCGGTATACTCCGCCAGCTCCGCGAGCGGATTTGCAAAAACTTCAGCCATGGTTCCTCCTGTTTTTATTCGTTTCCTGTCCGATCATATTTCTGATTCTATTCCAGTTAGTGTGCATAGGTATTCTCCGCACGCACACTGCGGCAAAATTTTACCAATACTTCTTTTATTTTTCTTCTTTCTTCCGGTTATGATCATTCATCGCCTGCGCGATCCCGACATTCACGATCTCGCAGACTGCGTCGGCCGCTTCCTTCACGGCGTCATCCATCGTCGCCTGCTCTTCCTTTGAGAAGTGTCCGAGCACATAATCTGCAAGATCCATTCTCGCCGGTTTCTCACCGACTCCGACCTTCACGCGCGGGAATTCCTGGGTTCCGAGATGTGCGATGATGCTCTTGATCCCGTTGTGACCGCCGGCACTTCCCTTTGCGCGGATCCTTAACTGGCCCGGAGCCAGACTGATATCATCGTACACGATCAGGATATCTTCCGGATCCACCTTATAATAATCGGCTGCCGCGCGGATACTCTCCCCACTGGAGTTCATATACGTCTGCGGCTTCATGAGAATCACCTTCTCCCCGCCGATCACGCCTTTTCCGCAGAGCGCCTTGTGCTTTTTCTCTGAAATGTCCGCCCCGATCTTCTCCGCCAGAGCATCCATCACCATAAAACCTGCATTGTGTCTTGTATTTTCATATTCCTTTCCCGGGTTTCCGAGACCTGCAATTATTAACATTTTTATCTCCTTTTCGAATTTCCGCTGACCGCCAGGTATTCCCTTCCACGGTCAAAACGGAATCTGATTTTTCTAAATCGCAACGCATTTAAGGGGCCTTTTTCCAAAGTCCCCTGATTTCTACATTTTATCAGTTTTGAACGTCCAGTGCAAGAGGCAGTTATGACAAGAATCTGCCGCCAGCAACTCCGTCATGACACCCATTCCGTCCATGATCACAGCTGTTAGCGGCAGATTCTTTTATATCCTATACTCGTTTTTCATACTCCGGCAGATACCCCCTGATGTACCGTCCGAATCGTGCGGGATTTGCGCTTTTGCGCTCATCCCTTGTGCATTCCGTGTCATGGAATGTATCTATTCATAGATTACCATATTTTCAGAATTCATGCAATCCTTTTCAGGAAACACATACACTTGCGTTTACAGTAACTATCCTTCACAGACATTCGACTTGAATTTTCGACATAAAATCAATTGTTTTTTCATTCCTGTATCTACGTGCTTTTTCTGTATCCGTAATTTAACCGACACTTTATTTATTTTTCCAATGCTCCGTATGCAGCAGCATATGTGCCTTGTGGGACATCGGTTTTCCGAAGAAATCGCTGTAGATCTCCTTGATATCCGGGTTTTCATGCGAATACCGGAGTTCTGATTCCGCATCCAGTTCGTATAACTTCTTTCCGCGCGCAAACGCCAGCTCCTCGCCGTCGTGGATCGGCTGTCCGCCGCCGCCGACACAGCCGCCCGGGCATGCCATGACTTCGACAAAGTCGTAGTGGACTTCCCCGCGCTCGATCTGCTGCAGCAGTCTTCTCGTATTTCCAAGGCCGCTGACTGCTGCGGTACGCAGCTTAATGTCGCCGATCGCAAACTCCGCTTCCTGGACTCCTGCGTTTTCCTGGAATCCTTCACTGCGGACCGCACGGAACGCGTCTGCCGGCGGATTCTCGCCCTTTAAGGTGAAATATGCGGTGCGCAGGGCTGCTTCCATAACGCCGCCGGTCGCGCCGAAGATCACACCGGCGCCGGTTCCCGCGTGCATCGGGCTGTCGCCCGGGATCTCGACCAGTGTATTCGGACGGATATGGGCGGAGCGGATCATCTTCACGAGTTCTCTCGTCGTGAGAACCGCATCGACGTCATGTCCGGCATACTCCCCGTAGAAGAGGTCCATCTCACGCTCGCCTTTTTTTGCCACGCAGGGCATGATGGAGAGCGTAAAGATCTGATCCGGGGAAACTCCGAGTTTTTCCGCAAAATATGTCTTCATGACCGCCCCGAACATCTGCTGCGGGGATTTTGCTGTGGAGAGGTAGTTCACCATATACGGAAACTGGCTCTTCGCAAATCGAACCCAGCCAGGGCAGCATGAGGTGAACATCGGACGGTCTTTCAGTTCGCCGCTTGTGAAACGGCTGATAAACTCCGTGCTCTCCTCCATGATCGTGAGATCCGCGGAAAATACCGTATCAAACGCGTAATCGACGCCCATTCTCTTTAATGCATCGAAGATCTTTCCGACCGGAGCGTCCGCGCCGGAGAGTCCAAGTTCCTCTCCCCAGGCCGTGCGGACCGCCGGGGCAACCTGCGCCACAACGATCTTCTCTTTATTTTCGATCGCTTCCCAGACTTTTTCCGTATCGTCGCGCTCCGAGAGGGCGCCAACCGGACAGTGGGTGATACACTGACCGCAGAGAGCGCAGTTCGCTTCCCCGATCGTCTTATGTCCTGCGACATTCACGGTCGTTCTGGAACCGGTTCCTTCCACATCCCAAATCCCGAGTCCCTGGATCTTATCACAGACCTGAACACAGCGCATGCACTTGATGCACTTCGCGGAATTGCGGATCAGCGGGAAATTCTTATCCCACGGCTGATATTCCGGTTCCTGCTTAAACGGGATTTCCAGAATATTCAGATCATATGCCACCTGCTGCAGACCACAGTTTCCGTTTCTCGGACAGACCACGCAGCGGTTATCATGCTGGGACAGCAGCAGCTGGACCGTATTTCTTCTGTGATTCCGGACCTTCGGGCTGTTCGTATGGATGACCATGCCTTCCTTCACGAGATTGTTGCAGGAGGTGATCAGTTTTTCCTTTCCTTCCAGCTCCACAACGCAGACTCTGCAGGCCGCGATCTCGTTGATCCCCTTTAAGTAACAGAGCTTCGGAATCGGGATCCCGTTTCTCTCAGCAGCTTCCATGATCGTGATATTTTCCTCTGCCGAAACATGTTTTCCGTCGATGATCATATTTACCATAATGTACTCCTGCCTCCTTTAAAGATTCCGTATCCGAAATGGTCGCAGCGCAGGCACCGTCCGGCTTCCTGCTTCGCCTCCTTCTCGGTCATGCAGTTCTCCACTGCGTTGAAATCGCAGACGCGCTCGCAGGCATCACGTTCCGTTAAGTTCACGCGTCCGCACGGGGTCTTGTCTTTCAGGCTCGCCTCCGGGATCTCCACACCGCTGGTGATCTCGTGGTGGTAGCCGAGGTATTCATCGATGTTCGCCGCAACGACCTTCGCCGCCGCGATGGCTTTGATGACGGAAGCCGGACCGCTGGAGCAGTCGCCGCCCGCGAATACGCCAGGCATGTTCTCAAAAGCGCCGCTCTTTAAGGTGACGATCTTGCCGCGGGATACCGGGATCCCGGCCTTCTCGAAATGTCCGGACTCGATATCCTGTCCGATCGCCTTGATCAGGACATCACATGGAATGTAGACATCCGGCTCTCCGGTCGGCTTCACGCTGGCGCGGCCGTCCCTGATCGCGCTGATCATCTGCGGGGTCGCGTAGATGCCATGGATCTTGTGGTCTTCCCCGACATTTAAGGACGCTGGAGCCTTTAAGGTCACGATCTCGATCCCCTCCGCGATCGCGCCCTCGATCTCACCCGGCAGCGCCGTCATATCGTTTCTCCGTCTTCTATATAAAATGCTGACTTTCTTCGCTCCAAGTCGTTTTGCCGTGCGGACTGCATCCATGGACACGTTTCCGCCGCCGATGACAACGACTTCCTTTCCGGTCAGGTCGATGATCTCGTCTTTTCCGACACTCCGCAGGAACTGTACCGCGGAGAGAACGCCGTCCGCGTCCTCACCCGGAAGTCCGAACTACCCGTCCCAAAGAACGGTATCGCATATACTATTACTATCTGCACTGATTCCATTCTCCTCAGCATAGCTGAGGGATCAGACTTTTCATAAAAAAGAGGATCTACCAGAAGTCAATGTCCGCTGGCAGATCCTCTTTTTTAATTTCCAAGCATAATATTCAAAATTTCCAAATCCGTGGAGTGCATACCATCTCGTCCCATGCGTCCGATACTTCGGATTGTTTCTTCAACATCATCCTCCACCAGACCTTCACCTGGCTGGAATGCCCTGTCATGTAATCCCATTTTCATTCCAAGAAGCGCAGTTTGAAGGGCTGTCGAAATTTTAGCTGCGCAGGATGATTTCGCGCCATCACACACCATACCTCCAACAGTTGCGATGGTGTTGGTAATTGTCTCACAGACCACTTCATATGGATATCCAAGCATGTAGCAGATACCACAGGCTGCTCCGCATGCGGCACTCACAACGCCACAGTATGCAGACAGACTTCCGATATATTTTTTCTGATGAACTGCGATCAGATTCGAAACTACAAGTCCACGCAAAAGTTTTTCTTTTTCGATGTTTTTCTCCTTCGCGTAAACAATGACCGGCACGCTGACCGTGATCCCCTGATTACCACTTCCGGAATTGATGACCACCGGCATCGGACAGCCGTTCATTCTGGCATCCGAACCTGCGGCCGCAAATGCACGTGCCTTCAGACCCACCGTCGGCTTTTCGTTTCCGTCGATCAGGATTCTTCCAACCTCTGCTCCATACGGATGTTCCAGGCCTTCCCGGCAGATCGCCATATTGCACTCGATCTGGCGATTCAGGATCTCTTCAACATCCTCAATTTTTACTTTATCCGCAAACTCCAGAATATTTTTCACTGTGAGAAGCTGTTTGTCACCTGCCTTATGACCATTTTCCTCATCTGCCTCAGTCTTTTTCAGAACACTCATCCCATCTTTTTCCATCCGGGTGATATTTTTATGGGTCTTCTGAATCTCGACCAGCGCCGTATGCTCTCCGGCGCGCAGTTCCACTACAATGTAAAGAGTCGCCACGCCTTCGATCAGTTTACAGGTACAAAATTTCTGATTTAAAAGCTCTTTTGTCTTCTCCTGATCCTCTTTTGTCACACTCTCAAGCACTGCCAGATCCATATCTGGATCTCCGCCCACGATTCCCAGTACTGCTGCCACATCGATTCCTTTTAATCCGCCGGAGTTCGGTACCGTCACTCCCATGACATTTTTAACGATATTTCCGCTGCAGGACACTACGCATTTCTCCGGCATCTGACCTAACAGTTTCCGCGCTTTTGCTGCCGCGTAGGCGATTGCGATCGGTTCCGTGCAGCCGAGCGCCATAATCAGTTCGTCTTTTAATATTTCAAGATGGTTTGTGTATAATTTCTGGTCCATTTTTTATTTTTCCTCATGATATTTTTAACAGTTTCTTAGCGCTTTTTCTCCTTCTGTTCTTTCTTTTTCGATTATTTTTGCTATAATAATTCATATATTTCATCAATGTTACTGCAGAAAAAATTTAAGGAGCACACTATGAACTTTTTAAATCTCTACTACTTTCGCGTGGCCGCTGAAGAACTCAGTTTCACAAATGCTGCCAAGCGTTTATTTATATCCCAGCAATCCCTCAGCAACCACATTTCCCGCCTGGAAAACGAATTCGGTGTGATCCTTTTTAACCGTACCCAACCGATTACACTCACCGAAGCCGGAAAATCCCTCTATGCAAGTTCCAAGGTTCTGCTTCATCAGAAAGAACAGATTGAAAAAAGCATGCAGGATATCCGGGACTTCCGAAAAGGTGAACTGACTCTCGGAATCAGTACCTCCCGCGGAGCTGTCATGCTTCCAAAGATACTTCCAGAATTCCGCTCTGCCTTTCCCCAGATCAAACTAAATCTTGTAGAAGGTACAACAAAAGAGATCAACCAGGCATTGTTTGAAGGACGGGCAGATCTCTGCATCGGTTTTGCGATCAATGATCCAGAAAAAGTACACGAGGAACTGCTCCATACAGAATCTCTCGTCTGCGTTATTCCAAACTCATTTTTGCCGCGCTATCTGAAGATAGACTCCACTTTGATTCCGGGTTCTGTTCAAAGTTTCAACATTTTTGCCGACTGCCCGTTTATCAAAATGCCGAAACAGACATGGCTGGGCGAAATGTTTGAAAAATGTTGTGAAAGCTACAACATTGAACCGGAAATCCTCCTCGAGACCACCAGTATGTCCACCATGGTTTCCCTCTGTTCTTCCGGAATCGGTGCCATCGTGCTTCCCGAAATCTTCGTCAGCCGCCGTATGACATTCTGGAATTCCTTCGACTGGAAAGAACAGGTGTCTGTCTTTCCGTTAAACTATCCGGCGGGCTACCGGCCGATCACAATCGCTTACATGAAAGACCACTATCTCAGCCGAGCCGCCGATGAATTCATCCGGATGGCACAGGAAAAGTTTTCCTGCTAAGCGTAGATCGGATGGATCTTCGCCTCCACATCATCTTTCGCTTTGCGGATAAATTTTAAAGTTTCCTCATTTAACGGATAGCGGATCACACAACCCGGTGTTAAGATCTGACCGCAGCCACCCATCAGTTTAAAACACTCATAAATCTGATGATGGATGGCATTGCGGTCATCTTTTGTGATATCGGTGCGGTTTAGTCCGCCCATAAGGCATTTTCCAGACTCAAGCGCCGCCTCATCCACTGACGGATATGTCTCCCATGCATGCCAGTTGAAGACCTGTACCGGATAATCCTTCAATATTTCCATCATGATATTACTTCCATGGGCATGCAGTGTGTTCATCCATCCATCTTTCGCCGCATTCAGGACCTCCAAGTCATAAGGAACGCCAAATTCCTTATACTGTTCTGCAGTCATAAAATTATAAGTACTGCTCTGCGCCGCAAAGAAGATTCCGTCCGCACCGGCTTCCAGCGCTGCCCGAGCCATATTGCAGGTCGTCTCCGTAATCACTTTCAGCGCATGATGAACTGCATCCCCGTCACCATTTTCCAGATACTGAAGAAGTGTATTTCCGGACAATTTATTCGCTGTTGTCAACGGGCTGAATATCGTGAAAATGACTGGCACATCCTCATTCTTTACCTTATCGAGAACAAGTTTCAATCCTTTTAATTCTCTCGCAAGACTTCCTTCCTTTACAGAACACGGTTTCAGTTCATACCAGTCCTTCGCTTCGTGGATCGGTGTTTTTGTGACTTTCGCCACTCCGCCTTTCGCAATATCTGAATAATCAATCTCACAACCGAAGTCTTCGATGGCGTACATTCCGTTATTCATAGTCTTTATAAAGTCGATATCATACTTTTTATAAAACTCATATGTCTTTTCCGCTAAAAGTTCCGGATTCAGATCGATTCCCGGAAGATGGGTCCAGAATGAATATGGAAGTTTGTCCGGTTTTTCCCCTGCAATAGCTGCCTGAATTCTCTCTTTCTTTGTCATCATATAGCGACCTCCTTTAGCCGTTCACGTTTTTGTTTTCGATGCCAGTATAAGAATTCAGATTACAAATGTCTAACAAGTTTTGTTCTTTTATTCACAATCATTCAGTTGTAATTCGGTATGTTTTTTGTTCATTTTTTTCTTTTTTATCCATTTTACAGTCATTATATTGTGATATAACACGGAAAAGCTGTTTGTTTTCTGACATAAAATTCACTAGAATGAATGTAACAAAAGCAAACGCGTTTCTTGCTGGACCAGTCTATTATGACGACAAAATTTTTTAGTTCTACTATAAAAGGAGGATCTCACATGAAAAAAATATTTGCACTTGTGACCGCAGGAGCTTTAGCATTATCTCTTAGCGCATGCCAAGCTTCCAGCCAGCAGACAACAGACACCACAACAAAATCTGCTGATTCCACTGATACTGCAGCCGCCAAAAACGATGGTTCTTTCCCAAGCGAAACGATCACTCTCGTCTGCCCGTTCTCAGCCGGCGGCGGAACCGACATTGGTGCCCGCAATCTTGCACAGGCTCTTTCTAAAGTAATGGGAGTCAATGTTGTCGTTGAAAACCAGACAGGATCTGGCGGATGGGTCGCATGGACCGATCTGATCCAGGGCGATTACAAAGACGGTTATACGATCGGTCTGATCAACCATAACTATGCGATGGGTGAGCTTGATCCGGATAACCCTAGAAAATATAATCTCGATGACGTCACTGTCCTTGCAAACCAGGCTCTCGACTACAATGTCATGGCGATCCGTTCTAATGACACACGGTTCTCCGATATTAACAGCTTTATCGAGTACGCCAAATCCAATCCTGTTCTCGTTTCCGCCCAGGCAACAGGAATTACCGACGGAGACGCAACAACTGCTGAATGGTTCAACAAGACCTTCGGAACCCAGATCACCGTTGTTCCGGTAGACGGAGCTTCCGACAGCCGCGGAATGTTCTTATCCGGTGACACAGATATCTTTTTTGCATCCATCTCTGATGTCATGGCTTCCTATCAGTCTGGTGAGATGAAGGTTGCATGCATTTTTTCCAACGAACGCAGTGACTTCATACCTGATGTTCCTACGATCAAAGAGGCAACCGGTGAAGACTTTGTCGCATTCGCAGCTCGCGGATACTTCTATCCGAATGGTGTTCCACAGGATATCGTCGACACGACCACTGACGCATTATTAAAAGCAATGGAAGATCCTGACTATATCGAAAATATGGCTGCTCTTGGTCTTCAGCTCGACAATACCTCCGGTGAGGACTTCAAAGAACTTCTTGAGAGCCAGGTTGAAACCAGAAAAATGATCTGGAACGTACAGTAACTGATCATTCCCACATAAGAAAAGGAGTTTATCCATATGGCAAAAAAGTTTCATCGCGACGTATGGGTAGGAACCGTTCTTCTTATCTTCTGTATCACAGTGTTCTTTACTGCGGTACAGATTCCTGGACAGGCTTCCTATCTTCCGATCACTCTGTCCCTGTTAATGGGATTATGTTCTGTATTTATTATTCTGAAAGGTCTCCGGCTCACCAAGGAGCAGGATGGGGATTTCCACTACTCCATGACTATAAAGAGCAGTAAATACGCATTCCTGTTCATGTTTTTTATTTTTATCTATTTCCTTGGCTTCCGCTATATCACATACTGGATCGCGACACCGATCTTTATGCTGCTTTCCATGAAATATTTAAAGCTGAAGTCCTGGAAAGTAAACATTGTGATCACCGTTCTCTACACCCTGATCTGTTATGTTGTTTTCGTTATCATTCTTCATCTCCCGATCTATAAAGTCGGCATTCTCGGACAGCTGTTCCGTTATATTTAAGGAAAGGAGCTTATAAAATGGCTGAATATTTATCACTCGCATTGAGTTCGTTCCTCTCCATCGATGTCTTTCTCGGACTGCTCGTCGGTGTTGTAGGCGGAATGATCATCGGAATTATTCCCGGATTGGGACCGTCCGTCGGTATTGCCCTGCTGCTGCCGATCTCATTTTCCATGAGCCCCACAGCTGCCCTTGTCATGATGACCGCAATGTACACAACCGGTGTGTACGGCGGATCCATCACTGCTGTTTTGTGCCATACACCAGGTACCGCGGCATCTGCGGCGACCACACAGGATGGCTATGAAATGACGAAAAAAGGCCGCGGCATGGAGGCCGTGTCCGTCGTAACCATCGCATCCGTTGTCGGTGGTATCATTGGTGCCATCTGCCTGATCTTATTTGCCCCGGCACTCGGAAGAATCAGTCAGATGTTCTCCTGCCTTGAGTATTTCCTCGTTGCCTGCTTCGGTGTTCTCGTCGTTGCCGGACTCACGGGAGATAACCAGGCAAAAGGAATCTTCGCCGCTCTGTTAGGTCTTCTGATCGGCTGCATCGGCATGGACTCCATCAGCGGTGTGTCTCGATTCACGTTCGGACAGCTCTGGCTTGAGGATGGTCTTGACTCCACACCGATCCTGATCGGATTATTCTCAATCTCCCAGGTTCTCATCCTCGTTGAAAAGCTGATGACAGGAACCGGTGCAACCATTGTTGACGACCCGGCAGCTGCCTTAAAGGGAAAGCGTTGGGAAAAAGGCAATGCCGGTCTATTAACTCCTACCATGTTAAAAAGTTCTGTTATCGGTGCATTTATCGGATTTATCCCTGCTGCCGGCTGTTCCATCGCCGCATGGATCAGTTATGGTCTTTCCAAACGGACTTCTAAAAATCCGGAAGAATACGGAAAAGGTTCCATTGTCGGAATTGCTGCCTCTGAGGCCGCAAACAACGCAGCCTGCGGCGGTGCCATGATCCCACTTTTCACTTTAGGTATTCCTGGAAGCCCGGTCACAGCAATCCTTTACGGAGCGCTTCTCATGCATGGCTTACAGCCTGGCAGTGACCTGTTTACAGGTTCTAAGGCTCCAACTACTTATGCGATCTTCCTTGGTTTCCTTTTCGCGAATGTGCTGATGGGAATCATCGGAGTTTCCATGGCAAGACAGATGGCAAGAGTCTGCCTCGTTCCAAACTCTGTTCTCGTTCCGATCATCGTCGCATTATCCTGCATCGGTACTTATGCACTGAGCAACAGCATGTACGAAGTTATCATCATGCTCGTGTTCGGTCTCATCGGATACCTTATGAAAATCTACGGATTTGAACCGGCACCTCTGGTTCTCGGCGTTGTCCTTGCCGATATTCTGGAATCCAACTTCCGCAGAACCTTGATCATGGCTGCACCGAAGGGCGGACTCATCCCGTATTTCTTCTCCCGCCCGATTGCAATCATCATCCTGCTTGTAATCATTGGTTTCGCAATGGTTCCTGTTTTAAAAAACGTACTCACTAAAAAACAGAAGCAGTAATTTTCACTCATCCCCCTCTCTCCGGCAGGATATATTGTCCAGATATCCTGCCGGATCTTTTTATTATTTGTTTATGTTTGCAAAAACTGTCGAAAGCAAAAAGTTTTTGCACTATAATGCAATTACTTGATTATTTCACCAGTTTATGCCATACTAATACTGCAGGAGGTGATAGACATGATAGGTTCCCATGAACTCAGGCAGCGTGACAGTTACCTGAATAAGCTGATAGGTTTTCAAGATACAGAACCGGTCAAAATGATTACTGGTATTCGCCGCTGCGGAAAGTCCAGTCTGTTAAAGCTGATGGTTCAGCATTTGAAAAATACCGGTGTTCTTCCGGAACAGATCCTTGAAATGAATTTTGAATCCTTTGATTTTCGCAGGATGAATGCCGACGATATTTATCGCTATGTAAAAGAACGTATTGTTCCCGGAAAGCGGATGTATCTCTTCTTTGATGAGCTGCAGAGGATCGAAGCATGGGAGGACGCGGTAAACGCCTTCCGTGTAGATTTTGACTGTGACATCTATGTTACCGGGTCAAACGCTTACCTTCTTTCTTCGGAGTATTCCACCTACCTCTCCGGGCGGTGTGTAGAAATCAGAATGCTGCCGCTCTCATTCCGTGAATTTCTTGATTTTCACGGCTTTGAAGTACATGAAATACAAAGTGCGCTCGGGGGACTCCGCAAACAGGTATTCGACAAAAACGGGGAACATTATGAATTGCGTGAGGTATTTGATGCCTATATAAGATTCGGCGGAATGCCGGGAATCGCCGATGTCGGTCTGGATCAGGAAAAAGCACTGTCTCTTCTTGACGGTATCTATTCCACGGTAGTCATCCGTGATATTTTGGAACGTGAAAAACGCAGGGGGCAAAAACAGATCACAGACCCCACGCTTCTGCGCAAGATCATCCTGTTCCTTGCCGACAATATCGGCTCCAGCGTATCCATTTCCTCCATAGGCAACACTTTGATAAACGAGGGGCTCCTTGACGATGGTAAACGCAAGGGCGCTCCTAGCGCACATACTGTGCAGGCATATGTGAATGCACTACTGGAAAGCTATTTTTTCTATGAGATCAAGCGCTTTGACATCAAGGGAAAGGCATACCTCCGCACGTTGGGAAAATACTATATTGTTGACATCGGCCTTCGCAATTATCTGCTGGGCTTCCGTAATCGCGACAGCGGTCATGCCATCGAAAATGTCGTTTACTTTGAATTGCTTCGCAGGGGTTATGATGTAGCGATCGGCAAGATCGGCAGCGCCGAAGTGGACTTTATTGCAACGACAGCCGATGATAAAAAGTATATCCAGGTGACAGAGTCTATGATGAGTGAGGATGTACGCAACCGGGAACTTACACCGCTGCAAAACATCCGTGATAACTACGAAAAAATCGTTTTGTCGCTTGAACCGGGGCTTGATGCTTCCTATGACGGCATCAGATCCGAAAATCTCATAGATTGGCTGCTCAGTCAATAAACGCTGTATTTCAGAGCGCAGCCAAATAAACTCCGCATATTCATTCATGAGCCGTCAAAAGGCATAGCATCCAAGATCTTTCGATACAGGAAAAGCACGCAGACGTTTTGCATCTGCGTGCTTTTCCTGTATCCGTAATTTAACTGACACTTTAATTATTTTTCCAATGCTCCGTATGCAGCAGCATATGCGCCTTATGGGACATCGGCTTTCCAAAGAAATCGCTGTAGATCTCCCTGATATCCGGGTTCTCATGAGAGTAGCGGATATCAGCTTTTGCGTCCAGCGCATAGAGCTTTCTGCCTCTCGCAAACGCCAGCTCCTCACCATCGTGGATCGGCTGTCCGCCTCCGCCGACACAGCCGCCCGGGCAGGCCATGACTTCCACAAAATCATAGTGGACCTCGCCGCGCTCGATCTGCTGTAAAAGTCTTCTCGTGTTTCCGAGTCCGCTGACCGCTGCTGTGCGGAGTTTGATGTCACCGATGGCAAATTCTGCTTCCTGCACTCCTGCATTCTCCTGGAAACCTACGCTGCGGACCGCCTTGAAAGCATCTGCAGGCGGATTCTCGCCTTTTAAGGTAAAATACGCGGTGCGGAGAGCCGCCTCCATGACACCGCCCGTAGCTCCGAAGATCACGCCCGCGCCGGTTCCCGCGTGCATCGGGCTGTCGCCAGGGATCTCCACTAAGGTATCCGGGCGGATATGGGCGGAGCGGATCATCTTCACAAGTTCTCTTGTTGTGAGAACCGCATCCACGTCATGTCCGGCATACTCGCCGTAGAAGAGATCCATCTCCCGCTCGCCTTTCTTTGCCACACACGGCATAATGGACAGCGTAAAGATCTGATCCGGAGAAACACCAAGCTTTTCCGCAAAATATGTCTTCATGACCGCACCGAACATCTGCTGCGGGGATTTCGCCGTGGAGAGATAGTTCACCATGTACGGGAACTGGGTCTTCACAAAACGCACCCAGCCGGGGCAGCAGGACGTGAACATCGGTCTCTCCTTCAGTTCGCCGCTCGTAAACCGTTTTATAAACTCTGTGCTCTCCTCCATGATCGTGAGATCCGCAGAAAATACTGTATCAAAGGCGTAGTCCACGCCCATGCGTTTTAAAGCATCAAAGATCTTGCCCACCGGCGCGTCCTCGTCCGTAAGTCCGAGTTCCTCGCCCCAGGCCGCGCGCACCGCAGGGGCAACCTGGGCCACCACGATCTTATCCTTATTCTCGATCGCTTCCCAGACCTTCTCCGTATCGTCTCTCTCGGAGAGCGCTCCAACCGGACAGTGGGTGATACACTGACCGCAGAGAGCACAGTCAGCTTCCCGGATCGTCTTATGTCCCGCCACATTCACGGTCGTTCTGGAACCGGTTCCCTCCACATCCCAGATGCCAAGCCCCTGGATCTTGTCGCAGACCTGCACGCAGCGCATGCACTTGATGCACTTCGCAGAATTACGGATCAGCGGGAAATCCTTATCCCACGGCTGGTATTCCGGTTCCTGCCTGAACGGAATGTCCAGGATATTCAGGTCGCAGGCAACCTGCTGTAACTGGCGCAACAGCTTCTTCGTTGATTGCCGCAAAAGTGACGGATGCTCCGGGTTTCTCCTGTCTGTAAATCACAATGCCGTGCCGTCAATCATCCCTGTGGCGGTATTCGAGGAACTGTCCGGTGAGACTGTGGATAAATATGATTGCGTCGGCATTATGACGCTGGAGGGATTCCAACGCTTCTACACCAGCTGGCTTGTCTGGAACGTAGAAGACCCGAAACGGTGCAGTTTATCCCAATTGTGGGAGAGCTGCCAACAATGAACGCACACAAGCCGAAAGAAGGAGGTGAACATTCTGAAAAGAGTCAATATCCATTGCCCTAACTGCGGAGCTAAGGCTACCTTGCATCCTGCCAGCTTTGTATATGGCAACAGTCGTAGTGCAGGAAGCTATCTGTATGTTTGTGACCGCTATCCCGCCTGCAACAGCTATGTGGCTGCCCATCGCGCCACACGGCAGCCCATGGGCTCTCTGGCTGACGGGGAGCTTCGGCATAAGCGTATCCAGGCACACCGGGCATTTGACCGCCTGTGGCGTTCCGGCTTGATGACCAAGAAAGAGGCGTATCAATGGATGCAGACAGAGTTCGGACTGCACGAGGAACAGGCGCATATCGCACAATTCGGCGCGTACATGTGTGATCGGTTGATCTGTGCCTGCGAGAAGTTTTGTATCCACAGCGCAGAGGTCGCATAGAGAGCACGCCTAAAGCCACAGAGAAAGAGAGGTGAATCTGACGATGAAGAATAAGGATATTGCCCTTACTGATGCCCAGCGCAGTATGGTAGAGGCGAATATGGACGTGGTACGCTGGGCCATCCGTACCAGTATTC
>OGUQ01000255.1_pt1 | contig 55021 bp, 67 predicted proteins | sample 1574701 | NCBI WGS metagenome assembly OGUQ01 (sample SAMEA2582087, study PRJEB24529) | metagenome | biome: Human gut stool | place: China | collected 2011 | reverse complement strand
GCGACCGAAGCGAAGCGAGGGAGCACAGGGGCAGTCTAGCTGCACAGGGGCAGTCTAGCTGCACAGGGGCAGTCGAAGTTATAACGCTATGTGGTGAGGAACTTCCTAGTGATTATGACATTTCTGATGCTGTTATAATTGATGGCGATATTCATTGTCGTAGTATCAGTTGTAATGGCATTGTTGTTTGTAAAGGTTCTTATACCGTTATAGAGGAAGGGGGTGATTATGGGTCACTCTAACGGTAAAATTACTGCACCTGTCGGATTGGATAGTGATGTATATCCTACTCTAGGTATTGGTGCTACTAGTGACGGTTATGATTTAGGATATGCTTGTCTTAGCGAAAAAATTAATATGTGGAGTTATATAAAACCCAAAGAAGCGTCTAGTCCTTCATTTGACAACGCTAGTTTACCTGGTATAATTTATGATTCTGTAAATAAAAGATTGGTATATGATAGACCTAAAACATGGTATAGACTTACTGATTTTGATGGATACGATCATGGGGCTAAACCTCTTACAATAGATAAAGATATTCTAACTAATCCTGTAGATGCTACAAAGACAACGTTTGTACTTACAATTTCACCATATTGGGCTGATTCTAGGTATAATTGGGGTAAAATACTTGGGGGATTTACTTGGTCTAATATGAAGATAAAGGTGGAAGTATATAATCAATTAAAGAAGTTGGTGGATTCTGGGGTTTTCGTTGTAAGTAGTATTGATAGTACAGGAAAAATTTCAATTACCCTTAATCGCAATAATCTCATATCTATGGGGGATACATATATTTATATTAAGGGTTATTTTTGTGATTACAGTGGAAATGTATTATGCTTAATCCCTACTACATCTGACGGATTTATTCGTAAGCCGATAGTGGTTACTCAAAGTCTTTCTATTACACTTGGAGATACAACAGCCAACGCTTCTGGATTCTCTGTTTACGGACAGTTGACAAATGGGTCTACTTCTTCTAAATGCAGATTAAACATTACAAATAACACTTCTAGTGATTACGTTGCTTCATCCGGCAGACCATACGCTAGATATAGATGGAGAGCGAAAGATGGATCTTATACAGGTCAATGGTCAGGTAATATATTGATGCCTTCGTGCACAAATATTCCTAAATCATTTACCCGTAATGACGTGGTTGATGCTGGTAATCCCCCATCTTATGGTAATGTTACTCAATGGTATGTTGATTATCAAGTTATTATGTATTAAACACCGGATATAATATACACAAGCAATGGGCATGGAACGGCAGCTTAGGTCTGTCTGTGTGTATTCTGTATTGCTCATCAATGCAGAACTGGCATGGATTTTTAGACGTTACTGCTGTCCTCCATCCCTTGAAATTTGGAATGTTTTTCCATGAGTTGTAATTTGCTTCATTGAAAATACCTAGAATCATCTGCTGTTCTATAACATACAACTGGCTTATACCGTTTGTAGCATATCCTCTACCGTAGTGTTTCTGTTTGCTTGGTGGAATAAATGATACGTTATATGGTGATGATATGTTGTTCCATATCTTCTTTTGAACCTCATCCGTTATTTTCTCTATATTGTTCGTTTTTGTGGACAGCAATGTATTGGCAAGATATACTTCAACAACAGCGCGGAATCTGTTTGTATTTGTATTTATTCTCTGCTTTGTTGTTTCTCCACCGTATGTCCTTTCCATATATTCCTTAATGCCGTTGTCCGTCATTGAAATATACTCCCATCCAAGATCATCGTTTAGTTCTAGTGACAGTTTATTGCTTTCCAGTACATATTGGTATATGTCGTTATATATATCCTCACGGAACTTTTTGGTCAGTTCCAGCACTTTTTCTTTTTGGCTATCCGGGAGTTTTGATATTGACTTGAACGATTTAGCCCCTGCCAAAAGAAATACGGCCAGAAGGTCTTTAGAGAACTTCTCCGCACGTTCTTTGGTTGACGATTTGATACCGTTCGCAAGTCTTTTTACCTGGAAGTAATAGTCTGCAATCTTAGATATTTCTTCTTTGTTGATCATTGGCTTCTACTCTTTCTGTTATACCGTTTGCTACCATGTTTATCATCAAACTCTTGAAATCGCTTTGACTGTACACCTTTTGCCCAATTGATGCTAGAGTTTGAAATATGACAATTTGATTCTCGTACAAAACCTTTTGGTTCTGTATGATAGCGTCAAGTTTGGATAATATTTCTCTTTCGTTGTCCATAGTGCAAAGGTATGTATTTTAAACAAAAAAGGCAACAGTAAAGATTCTCATCTGCCTGTTGCCAAAGTAAAAACATCGTAATGGTTCATCTATTGTTATACAAAGAAACAAAAAATATGGTATTTTTGCAATAATAAAATGTATAAATATTGTTAATTGTTTTGTAATGCCTAAAAGTATGAAAACTATAGATTCTATAATTTTATCAGATTATATTTTAAAACATTATGGACCAATGTCACATTTAAAATTGCAGAGATTATTATTTTACTGCGATGCTTATCATTTGGCATGTTTTGATAAAGAATTAATTGATGATTCTTTTGAGGCATGGGTACATGGTCCTATTAGTCGTAAGGTTTATGGTAGTCTTAAAGATAAATATATGCTGTATGAAGAATTGACCTATTCAAATAATACCAAAGAAGATGTAGATAAGAAATTTGCAAAGTTGGCGCAAGACCAACGTAATTTTATTAGGTATATTTTGAAGGAACTATCTACTTGGACAATGTTTGAATTGGGGGCGTCAGTTCGCAACGAAAAGCCTTGGAAAGATGCTAGGATTGGTTATGGAGAGGCGGATAAGTGTCATGTGGAAATTTCAAAAGAAACAACTAGATTGTTCTATAAGAAAGATTTAAGTAAATAACTTTACGTTTGCACATAAAAAAAGCAAGAAAAAGGGTCCAATCTATTTCTTGCTTATTAATCTCAAGATATTTTTTTGTGAAAATAAAAAAACTGTTTAAGCTATCCATTAACGAATGCTTTATGATAAAGCAAAAGTAAATATAATATGTTATATTACCAAATTTTTATGCGACAAAAATTTGGCTTTAAACTTAAATCTATAACTTTACGTTTGCATATAAAAAAAGCAAGAAAAAGCCTACAACCTATTTCTTGCTAATTATTAATTTTAAAAATACATGAATAAATTTAAAAAAAATGCAGCATATTACTGCTAGTTATGTTTATTTTAAGGCAAGAGAATATATTGAAGCCTTTCTCTTGCCTAAATTTACATATGTCTTAATTACTGCATTGCAAATATAATACTTTTTTGTATATTTGCAATGTATCAATAAATAAAAAGGCATTTATAACCAATTAAACACTATTTAACAAAATTAGTTATGTTATAATTTAATTTATAGTTATATTTGCAATATGAAACGAGCATATAAATACAGACTTAATCCTACTCCTGAGCAGATTGTTTTCTTCAACAAATCTTTCGGGTGTTGTAGGTTTGTATATAACTATATGCTTGGTAAACGTATAGAAGCGTATCAGCGTGACAAGACGAAGATAGGATGGGTTGAACTGGCTAAGATGCTTACAGAACTTAAAAAGGAAGATGGGAAGGAATGGCTTTCGGAAGTATCAAACGAGTGCCTGCAACAATCCATAAGAAACATGGACAGTGCGTTCGTGAAGTTCTTCCGTGAAAAGGCAGGGTTTCCAAATTTCAAGGCGAAGCATTACAGCCGACAGTCATACAAGGCTATAAATTCGGTGTCTGTTGACCTTGACAACAACAAGGTAAGACTTCCAAAGATCGGATGGGTTAAATTCTTTCCAAACAGGAAATTTGACGGTAAAGTATGCTCTGCCACGGTAAGCAAGACGCCAACGGGTAAATATTTCATTTCTGTCCTTGTTGACGATGGAAAGGAAATACCTGTAAAGCCTGCTGTCAGATATGATACGTCTATCGGTATAGATGTCGGTATAAAGGATTTTGCAGTGTGTTCAAACGGTGATGTGTATGCCAATCCTAAATATCTTGAAAAATCGGAGGCAAGACTAAAGGTGTTGCAAAGAAGATTCTCAAAGACAAAGAAAGGTTCCAACCGAAGAGAACGGGCAAGAAAAATCCTGGCAAGACAGTATGAGAAGGGTTCCAACCAACGCAATAATTTCCTGCATCAAGTCACATCAAAGATTGTCCGTGAAAACCAAACGATAATCATTGAGGATTTGAATGTAAAGGGCATGTTGAAAAACCACTGTCTTGCAAAATCCATATCATCCGTTTCATGGAGCGAGTTTTTCCGACAGCTTGAATACAAGTGCGAATGGTATGGACGCAACCTTATACGTATCGGACGTTTTGAAGCAAGTTCCAAGACGTGTATATGCGGATACGTTAATAGTGAATTGAAACTCAGTGACCGTGAATGGGTTTGCCCGAAATGCGGAAGGCACAATGATCGTGACATTCTCGCTTCGGTAAACATCAAACGGTTCGGACTAATATCACCCTTGGTAGAAGGGATTGAGGACGTGGAGTGGTCGGCAGTAGTCGGGACGGTGAAACGTCAATATGTATGTGTATAATTAATCATATATAATTACCTCATGGAACTATTAGTAGAAAGAAAATGGTGTAAGCCTGATTATACTATAGGGCGTTTGTATATTGATGGCGAGTTTTTCAGTAATACGCTTGAAGATCGTATTGTTGACGTGAATAAGAATGGAGTGTTTGATGGAAACGAGAAGAAGGTTTATGCTGAATCTGCTATTCCTTATGGAAGATACCAGGTTATATACAACTGGTCCCCAAAATTCGGGCGTAATATGCCAAGATTGTTGAATGTTCCTCATTTTGAGGGTATATTAATTCATTGCCTCCATCCTGAAATGGAAATTTTAACAGAAAAGGGATGGCTTAATATGGATGGGTTTAATAAAGAAAATCCTAAAAAATGCTGGTCGTTAAACATGTCAACAAATAAGATGGAACTTGTTTCAATAGATAATGTTATAATTGAAAAGTATATTGGAGATTTGTATTGTTGTGAGTATCCTAATGGTATTTATAATAGTGCGTCATATAGAGTTACTGATAAGCATAAAATGCTATGTAATATAAATCTTGCATATGGAAGTGAAACAAGGTTAATAGAAGCTAAAGATATACCTATTGGTTCTTCATTTATAGCATGTGGAAATACATCAATTGAATCAGGTGTTGATGAAGATACTCTTGTTATGTGTAAAATATGTATGCACGTAGTTGCTGATGGATATGTTAGATGGTATAATACTAAAACAGGTGAAAGGTGTACTGTTTCTTTTCATTATAAAAAAGAAAGAAAGATAAATAGAGTAATTTCCTTATTAGATAAATCACAATTAAGATATTCTGTGAATAAGAATAAAGATGGATCTACAACAATCAGAATTTTGCATCCTGATTGTAATAAAATAGCAAATATGGTAGATCCTAATCACTTGGGTAAAGATGGGAAATGTATTCCTAGTTCTTTTACCATGTTACCAAAAGAGCAAATGATTTCATTAATTGATGAGTATCATTTTGCGGATGGTAAATATGCTAATATGAAAAAAGAAAACTTTCAGTATCAAATAGCTTCTACAAATGTAGACACTTTAAACAAAATTCAAATAATGGCATTTCTGTCTGGATACTCATCTTCAATGTCTAATGAGAAAAGTGGAACTGATAAGTGGAAAGATGGGTATATGTTATCTATAAAAAAAGACAAACCAACAAGAACACCTGCTCAGTCTTGTTATTTTAAAAAGCCATATAGTGGATATGTGTTTTGTGTTCAAAATAAAAATCATACAATAGTTACAAGAAATAGTTTATTTGATGTGCCCTTTATTACAGGAAATTGTGGGAATACAGCAAAGGATTCTGCCGGGTGTATCCTTGTTGGAAATAATACATCAAAAGGCAGACTTACTGAATCACGTTATACATCTGACAAGTTGAACAAGTTGATTGACGATGCAATAAAGCGTGGTGAACAGGTTTGGGTTACGATAAAGTGATCAATTATACGTTAAAGGAAATATAGGAGCGATGTTTTTGTCGCTCCTTGTTTTTTAGTAATAATAGATTATGTACAGTGCTATACTATTCTCGCCAATTTCCCATCGGACGGTTTTCCGCCAAACAGGTGATTGATGTATGCAAGACCTTTTTGTGTGCATAGAACAACCATCACGACAAAACCTGGGTGATTCTCTCTTGGAATAGGTTTTTCTTTCATCTCGAAATACCCAGCATCAATATATTTCTGTTTTGGTTCGTTCCTGTTAGCAAAGAATACTCCTGCTTCACGAAGTTTCTTGAACAAAGAGTTTCTTCCAAAAGGCAATCCAAGTATCTTTGCCGCCTGTCCTATATCGCACTTGCCTTCCATTGCAAAGGCTTTGTCGGCAAAGTCCGCTTTGGGCTGAATTTTGGCAATCTTGGCATCTTTTTGTTCGATTTGCTTTTTCTGTTGCTCCGATTCAATGCGCAACCGTTCTTTCTCCTTTTCAGAAGCTACCAAAGCTTCCAAGGCTTCAAGATAGGTTTGCGGAGTTTGGATAGCCTTTTTCTCATTTTCGAGATATTCAAGACGGTCTATGATTTTTTCACGTAGAACTGCATCGTAGCCCGAAGCGAGAATAAGACAACCTTTCGGAGTTAGATTAAATAGAGGTCTTTCTTGACCGTTAGCGTCTGTGTATGAGCCCAATCCAAAATTGGATTCGGCTACACCTTGCGATAATAGATTGCGAATATCACGCATAACATGGGCATGTTGTTTACCCGTGACCTCTGCTATTTCAAGGGAGGTCATACCTTTTTGATTTGGAATTAAACTTTCCATACTTACTATTGTTTGGCATTATAATTATAGACAGAAAAACGGCTGCCATTTCCCGTGTCGCCAAACAATAGTAAGATTTTCTCCGAAGAGGAAATATTACGCAGGAAAGACAGCCGTGTATTTTCATACAAGCGATTGGGCATAAAAAAAGCCCAGCTAATATAGTGAGCTATAACCGTGCTCTACGGAGAAAGAATACTTTACTATTGTTTGGCACCACAAAGTTACAACAATTCCTTAAACTACCAAACGAAAACAATATTTTTTTGAAAGCTGCGTCGGCAAAGTCCGCTTTGGGCTGGAGTTTCTCTATCTGTTTTTGCTGCTTTTCATTCTCCAAAGCCAAGCGTTCTTTCTCTTCTTCGGCTTGTATTACCATTAGTGCAAGCTCCTTCCGGGAAAGTTCATGTTTGTTTTCCTCACATGCGATAAAATATTTTCTAGCTTGCCTTCCCCGTTCGTTGTTTTCAATCATAGATAGCTCTTTTGCCATACTGATTGACAGAGCATATTCGATTCGTTTAGTAGCTCCTATTTCTCGCTCCACAATTTCGGTGAATGATTGAAAATCAACACCTTCAATAAAATCATAAGATTTAATACGATCTTTAATCCATGTTGAAAAATCCCTTTTACTTTCAAGAAAAGAATGCAAATCACGTGCATTAACGGCTTTCTTACCGTTATTATCACTAATAGGAATAAGTTCATTCGTTGTGACGTTCATATTTTAACGAATTGTGATAAAAAGAAACCCTCCGTAGGTGTGAACGTCACAACATACGCAGGGCATAGAAGTCGCAGATTGTTTCCTTTCTGCCACCTTAGAGGGATTCTTAATATCTTGTACAAAATCTGTTCGATTTATTTTGCCAAATATTATTATGTTATGACGTTCACCACAAAGAAAAGCATAATTTGTGATATATCAAAACTTTGTGGTGTTTTTTTTCTACATCAATCCAAGAACCATACCTACTGCTCCCCAGAATATATCTCTCCATTCGGGCACTCCTTGTCTAAGCCACTTATCGTAGACGATTTCTTTCCCTACAAGGAGGAACAAGGTTAGTGCTATTGCTGTCCATACGGAGAAAAACCATTGCGCCATGCTTACTACAAGTATTCCTGCAATGAGGTGTTCCATTCCGTCAACTCTTAAATTGTTGAGGCATATATAGTCCAATGCCCTTCTTATTTTTCTTAGTAAGTTTATAAATTTTCCCATAGTTTAGCTGTTATCGTTGTTTTCATTGTTTTCATTGTTTTCTTCTATAACTCTAGCTTCCATATCGTTTAATCTTCTGTCTTGTTCGTCCATTCTATCATCTTCGTTATTTGCTGAGAAATCACTTTCTTCTCTTGCTGTCTGTAATGATATTATTCTGGAGTTCACAAGCTGAACGAGTGTATTGTTCCATTCAGAGAAGTCTATGTATGAGTATGGCTCTATGGTAGCGTTTATTCTTAAAGCGTTATAGCCTGTTGCGTCACCTTCCATTACTCCTACATAGTATTTGAATATATTGGCCATGTCATTTATGGCTGTGTTCATCATTTGTGCATCACTTCTCGCCCATTCCATTTCCGGCTCATAATACATTGCCGTTGTTCCAGTAGGTCTGTCACCTGACGATGATTGCATTGGCGGAACGACACCGCTTCCGTCAAGTATTCCGTTGTATATGTTGTCTATTTCGGTGAACAGTGAGTTTGAAGCATCCATTTTACCCATGAACTGTGCATCATCTTCTGCCCCTACACGTAAAATGGAAGTTCCTCCCAATCCGTTTCTTTGAATGTTTATTCTTCCGTTTGTCTTGATAAGTAGCATTTGGAATGCCTGTCGTGTGTTGTATTCTCCTATCATGGACATTAAGAACTCGAAATCGTCTATCAAGTCCTGTACTGCCCCCCAAAATGGAAGTTCAAGCCGTAGATATACTACAGGTATAAATCCCAGGTTATGGAATTGATGCAGTTGTATAATATTTCCGTTTTCGTCAATATCCGTTGCTATATCTCCGTTGGAATCAAGCGTGTAAAACTCATCTTTAGTCCATACATCGACAAGTGTGTCTGTATGTTCTTCTCCATCAGCCGATATATATGTGGTTGTATATTCCCTTGCGAAAGCTATTCTTTCCCCTCTTCTGTTTTTATGTTCATACAGTATATCTCCTTTTGAGTAGCTGAAAGACCTGTATTTTATCTCGTCCTTATCCTTATATATATATATGGCAGCATCTCCTACCTTTCCGGCTTCGCTTATAAGTTCAAACTTGGCTGTTTCCATGAGAGAATCAGTCCAGTATTCCTTGTATGTTGTCAGCTTATCCCTGTTCTGCTGGTTTGACGCGCTTTTCTTTATCTGAAATTTAAGAGGATTGGTACATAGGTGTGACACCCTTTTCTTATGTATCATCCTTTGAAGGGGGAATGCCCGTCTTTGCAGTACGTAGGGAGTTGATGCCGATTTCTTTTTCCTTTTCTGAGCACCTACATTAGCGCTTTCATCATCCGATGATGTGGTATCCTCGTCTGACGGTATACTGTCTTTCCAGTCGGGTCTGTTGTGTATATAATGTCCTGATGTATCCCATTGCGCTAGAAAATCATCTTGTGACATATATTTGTATATCAAAGTGGAGCGTCTTGGCTTTTTCTTTGTTCCTCCACCTCTTCCATCGTCACATCTTGACGGAAGTGCCACTTTGAACGGTTCTTTTCGTAATAAAACGTCTAATTTTAAAATTTCCATAGGTAATTATAAATATTTTAATTCATCCATTATATCGTTAGGTATGTCAATCATTACATCGCATATATCAAAATATGTCCTGTATAAAAATGTTCCTTCTATCAAGTCGGGCGAGCATCCTACAATCTTTTTTGCCTCCTGTTTTTTCAGCAGTCTTAGTTTCCCGTTTTCCCTTTCCACGTCACGTCTTATTGCTCTTCTCTGATCCATCAGTGCTTCCCGTATTGTTTTGTTCACATACGGTTTGTCAAGAAGTTCCGGGTTTATACTGAATCCGCAATATCCTAGGTTTGTTCCTTTTATACGTGTTACCATTTCATCGGCAAGCTGTGCCCTTAGATCGAAATAGAATCTTACAGGCTGATCATCCTTGCTTTTGTCTTGTCTTTTCGGAACACCTCTAAGTATTGCCAGGCTTTCGGGAAATGCGTCACGGAATGTCGGTGCTCCAAGACCGTCAAATGCCAGTCTGTTTTCACCGATTCCCCATTTCCGTAGATTGTTTCTTACCCATCGGTTCAAATCCCTAGGTTTTAATGTGTTTGACCATTCTAGGTCTTGTAAGTGATGTCCTATGAAGTGCCCCATTACACAAACGTCACCAAGACCGTATGCTATATCCAGTGTCGCACATTCAAAGTAATCGTCAAACACAGGCTGAGATGAGAACATTTCCTCCATTTCGTCACGGGTTATCCACTCGTTTCCCCCTTTTATCAGCTTCCATGAACCTAATGCGTTTATGGATACTTCCTGTGCTGTTCCTCCAAGGTTTTTCTGATAGTCGGGATTGGAAGCCATAAGTATCTTGTTATCTTCCAGCCCGGAAGCTATAAAGGTTATGCTCTTGATGTATCTTTTACAGTTTGTTTCGTCAATTTTGGTATTTTTACCGAATCTTGCGATGATATAATCTTTTGCCTGAGCAAATACTTCTTGTGGGCTGTCACCCCATGCTGTTTCATGTATAGTATCTCCATATTGAAAGAAATATCTTACCTTTCCCGATCTTTCCGGAATTGCTATTCCGTCATCGTCCACCCACCATGATACCAGTGCTCTCCAGAAATCGCTATACGGATTTGGGTTGCACGCGCCTATAAGGCTTGTTCTTAGTCCTGATGATGAACGCAATACCGTTTGAAGGTAGTTTATGATAGGTTCCGTTGCCTGTGAGCACTCGTCTATCGCCACCTTGACAACGTTACCACCCTGTTGTCTGTCCTTAAATTCATTTACGCCTTTTTCTCCCGACAAGCAGGCATCCCCAAAATAATCATATCGTATTTCACCTCCTGCGTCAAGTCTTGAAAGGCGTTTTGAATCAATATACTCACCATAAGGTTCAACCATCTTTGAAACCACCTTAAGAATACCGTCCGCTTTTTCTGCGGATGTCTTGTCCTTACGGAAAACAAGTGCGGAAAATGATGGATGGTTGCATGAACTCAATATATCCATTCCAAGGCATACGGATTTTCCTCCCCCACGATTCCCGTGAAGTATCTTTATCCCTGCCCTGTTCCTTAGAAATGCCTCCTGTGAACCTTTCTGTGGGGCAAGCATATTTACCTTGTACCCCTTGCTTCTTCTGTCCTCTATATATCTTTGGACGAAATCAAGGCTTTTATATGGTATGATTCCCCTTTTGCCATATCGTTTCAGCGATTTGACAACATCCTTAGTCTTTAATCCTCGGTATTTTAAGTCAATTTCTTCCATCGTTTTCTATGTATCCCGCAAATATAATATTTTTTTAAATATTTTTTTGCTTATACACATTTTTTAACTACATTTGCATCGGTAAGAGGTACTTACTGTGCGCAAAGGTCTTGTGCATGAATCACATAAAAAAAAATAAATAGTATATGGATGAAAATGTAAAAGTCATTTTTGAAGGTATCAAGAATGCGTTGGGAGAAAGTAGCTCCGTTATTACAGATCGTACAATCGAACAGACAATTAATGAGTTCTCAGCGTTCGCACCGCAGGAAAATGCGGAAAAGTTCTGGAATGAAAGTGTTGTGAATCATTTAAAGAACACTGTGGCAGGTCAGGTAAGAGCGTTTGCGTCTGATAAGCGCAAAGAGTGGGATACAATCAAGGAACAGGAGATATCCAACTTGAAAAAGGAATGGGAAAAATCACATTCGTCACAACAACAACAACAACAACAATCATCCGAACAGAAACAGTTTGAGTTGCCCGATGATGTCAAGGCTAAACTTGAAGAGTTTGAAAAGTTCAAGAAAGAGTTTGAAGCTAAAGAGCAGGAGGAAAAGCAGAAGCAGATTGTAACTGAAAAGCGCAAGAAGCTGTCTGATTTGATTAAACGCCCGGAAGCGGGTATGCCTAACGAGTTGTTGCGCAACATCATTTTTGAGAACATTCAGATTTCGCCCGAAGAGGAAGATACAAGCATTCTTCTGAAAATACAGGGAAAGTACAATGAAACGTGTACTAAATACACAAAGGATGGCATTAATCCTTTTATCTCTGACAAGGGTGGTTCTAGCGATGTAAAGTCATTCATAGATAGAAAGAGAGAAGAAGATAAGGCTAGCAAGGAAAACAATATTGTCAGCCGATATTACAGTAAAATTAACAAATAGTTTTTTTAATTATGAAAGCAGGAGTTCTTGCAACAAGTTATAGTAAGATTGGTGGCGCAAGACATATCTTTTCTAATGATACGTCTTTGCACGTACTGTTGGTAGGATGTAACGTTCCAGTAGAACGTATGCCTACAGTTGGGAACAAACTTCCGGCTGGTACCATGATTAAATGCGATTCCTCAAAACAGGATGGCGGTGATATTCACTATTCATTCAGAATGTATGAGAAATCGGATTCTGGTGCTACGGTAAAAGTTGAAAAAATCATGGGTAATACAGTTGCCAAGGTTGGCATGGTTGTCGGTAAAGCACCTACTACTGCCGCAGGTACTACAACTGGTTTTACCATTAACGCTATTGATTCGTCTCATGACGAATATGACATCCTTACATTGTCCGGGGATGCAGGTAAATTGGAATTGACCGATATTTTGGTTGAAGTTACACAGGTTGGTGCTAGCGCAAAATTCAAGGTTATTCCTAATGCTATCCTGCCTTATGATGTTGACACCATTCCCGGTGCCACTCTCTATCCTTTCAACGGTGCATGGATGGTGACAAGTGAGATTTTGGAAAAACGCATTCCGCCCGTAGCTTCGGCAATCAAAAAGGCGATGAAGGATGATGAATCATATCCTTGCGTTTTCCGTTACACATTGTATAACTAATTAAATTTTTTGTTTTATGCAAAGATCGACATTTAGTTTCTATGATTGGCATTTCTCCGGGGAGATGCAGGAACTTATGGATTATGCCAATCAGAAATTTGATAACGAAAACTGGAGAAGCTACGGAGATTGGGATGTTCCTCAGATGAGTAAATCATGGAATGTCATGGTTGACGAATACACACAGGCTACCCGTCCTGTAATGCTGGCTCCTTTGGCTGAAAAGCCTATCATGGATACTACGGGATTTGAATGGTATTCTGGCCGTATTCCGAAGATGGGTCACGCCATTCAGTTTATGGAAACCGATATTCAGGAGTTCTATGAACTTGACATTCCGCAAGGCGCATTGCTTGACAAGATCCGTGAGAAATGGTACACAAAGATGGAAGCGTGTATCCAAGGTTTCCATACCGAGTTGAACTGCATGACTTATCAGGCTCTTTCTACAGGTATGCTTAACTATACAGCTAGTGGTACCAACTCAATCCCTGTTCAGATTGACTATCGTGTTCCTGCAAAACACAAGTTGAAAGCGTTGAAGCAGAAATGGTTTAGCGATACAGACTGGACACCGAACGAGAATGCAGATCCTATTAAAGACCTTCAAAGAATGTGCAAGATTGCCGATAATGACGGTGTACCATACGATCATTTTGAAATGTCAAAGGATTTGTATGATAATTTCTTGATGCACCCGAAAGTGACAGCAGCAGTACAGGCACGTCTTGTTCCTGCCGCAGCATCTACTACAATCTATCCTATGAACAATCAGGAAATTGTTGATGTGCTGATGAAGGTGTTCTCTATTCCTGTGATTATTCCTGTTGATGAAAAATCAAAATGGAACAAACTTGGTGTGATTGAGGAAGCCAAACCGTCTTTTGAAAAGAACACCGTTGTTCTTGTTCAGAGCGGTCAGTTCTTCCGTATCAAGAACTCACCGTCAATGTATTTGCAGGATACCAACCCGGCTGTACGTATTTCTTCTTTGGAAGGCGGACGTATCGCGTTCTTGCATCAGTATTCTTCCGAACCGTATGCGGAGAAGAGTTCAGGTGAATTGTGGGCGTGTCCTGTGATGAAGAATCCGAACAACCTTATCATTATGAAGGTTGACGAGCAGTCAAATACAGGATTGTAAAAAGTTGAACCATGAAAGTCATTATTGATATAAATGGAGAAGGCACAGCAAAGGGCGCAGGGGAGTATTTCATTGGAAATACTCTCACGCTCCAAGCTATTCCCGAAGAAAGTGTGGAGTTTGGATATTGGCTTATTGCTGACAATGAAACATTGAAGCCGGAAGATAGGCTGAAAGTTTCGGATAATCCGTTTACTATTCAAGTTACCCCTCAGATAACAGCAAAGGGTGACATGAAGGTGGAAGCATATTTCTATATGTCTATGCGTGAATATCTGAAAGCACAGATTGACTATGAGTTGAAAAACACATCGTATATCAGTGTTGCCCAGAAATGGGGATTCCGTTTGTCTGATGACAGCCGTGAAACGTCTGAGATGAAGAAGGATCTGGCTTATGCCGATTTGTTGCTCATTGTTTGTACTGCCCCTTCAACGATACAGGGAAAGACGAAGAAAGCCGGAAACTGGTCAATTACCGACACAAGCAAGACTATTTCTATCAATGACAAGAAAAGATTGGAGCAACGCGCAAAGGATTTATACGCCAAATGGGGTTTGAATTTGGATGTTGGAACTGATGTTGAAATAACTAGATTAAGATGGTAGTATGGGAAAGAGTATTTTAGGTGAGGATATGTTTCCTGATATGGTGAGAATTTATCAGAACAAGAACAGTTCGGATAAATATCAGACCACCCCGTATTGGGAGATGATATACGAAGGAAGGGCAAACATACAGGAAAAGGATACTGGTTCTGAAACGAATGATGTTGACAAGTCCGAATATGCTGCCTACCTAGAAGATAACGATGTAACCATACCTTCCGGGTGTCTGTTGGATTGGCAGAATTTCAACCATCCGTTTTCGGACAACAGCAATAGCTGGCGTGAGATAAAGAAACCTCCATTTAACAATATGGAATTTGGTACGGTAATATACTTTAACCAAATAGAAAACTAGAATACTATGACAATCAATTGGACGGAAATAATACTTGCTTTGTTGGGTACTAATGGTATAACCCTTCTAACTTCAATATTACTGTTTAAGCAGAAGAAGGAAAAAATGGAAACTGAAATTGATTCTTCTACCTTGGACAATCTTGAAAAAGGGTTTGCTATTCAGGGTGCTCAGTTGAAAAAGGCACAGGAAGAAATATTGAGTTATCAGCAATCTCTTCATGATGCTTATCAGAAGATACAGGAGCTTTATAATGAGATGAACAAAATCAAAAACGAGTTGAAATGCGCAAAAGATGATCGAGATTCATTAAAAAAGCAGATTGATAAACTGAGTAAACCAGTAACAAGAAAGACAAGTACAAAAAATGCAGGCAAATAACAACGATAAAGTATTGAAAGAGTTTGGTAGTAATGTCCAGCTTGCTTTGGATGCTTCTATCATGCAGTTCATGGAAGATATCGCCACGAATATCATGGATGATATAAAAGACATGGAGGGATTTACCAATCAGACTTTCAATCTTGAAGATAGTTATGGCTGTGGCATTTATAAAGATGGGGTACTAAAGAAGATTGTGTGGGCAAATGCAACGAAAGTTGCAAATGAACCTAGGAAACGTAACAATGTAGAATATTGGGGGCGTGAACTTGCCGAAGATTTCTTCAACAGTTACAAATCCGATGGTTCTGACAAATATGAACTAGTTGTCGCTGCTGTCATGTATTATGCCAAGTATGTGGAGAGCTATCATTTGTTGAATGTTCTTTCAGATTCTTGGATTAAGACAAAGACAGATTTAAAAGGGGGCAAATATACTGTGGTTTTTAAGAAAATTGCAGCTAATATGTTAAACAAATATTTTAAGTGAAGTTATGGGCTACTTTAATCCTTCAACAATAAATACCACCTTGTACAATATTGTATTGGACAAGAAGATTGCTGACGATGTATATAAGGTACAGCGTCCTGCAAGTGTTGATGATAAGGTAACTAGTTTTATTGTCGTAAACAACAATACAAGAATTGTAAGCAATACCGAGGGCGGCCCTTACGGTCACTTCGGGAAAGGCGAAACAATGGCTACGGTTACTTTGTTTGTAAGGGCATTGCCTGGGAACATATATCCGTCTGTCATGGATGCGTTGAGTGAGAAGATGGTAGAACTGTTTCCTCAAAAGACTGTGCAGCTTCATTTCGAGATATTTAATGTTTTACCACCAATGTTTGACGGGGTTGGGTTCTATTATATGTCCGTCCTGTTGAATGTTGACATTTCAAAGGATTAGCCGCATGAAAAACGTGAGAAAAAACAGTGGAGGCGCATCGGTAGATACGTTCTCAACAATTAACAATAACTTTTTAAATACAGAAAATAGAATGGCACGAGTAAATTTAGACACCAGCCCTGCTTACTTGAACGGGCAGTCGGCTGCTTTGACATTTGATGCGATTGAGATTACCGATGAAACTCAATATTCAAGTTTTAAGAATCCGAAGATTCTTCCCAATATTGAATCTGGTACTACGGAATCCGCTGGTACTGACGCTGACACTTCTGAAACAAAGAACGAGCAGGGTGCTACCGTATTCCAGAATATCACACCGGGTACTATGGCATTTACCTTTACAGGTATGTCCACTTCAAAAGCCGCTTTCGCTTTCTTTACACAAGGGAACGAAGCCAGGGCTGAGTTGGAATTAAGTAGTTTAACTGATACTGTTGATGCTTTCGGTAAGGGAGCTTCTCAGAAACTGAAAGCGTTTGGTGCAAGTGCATTCAAGCAGTTTGTACGTCCTATCGGTATTATCAACGGTACTGGTGATCGTATGATCTTCTTCCCGAAGGCATCATGGGCTGTCAGCTTCACAGGTGCTCCAAGTAACGCAGGATACCTTGGATTCTCCGTTACTGTGACAGCATTGGAAGTTAACACTCAGTATTTGAAAACCATGATGGTTCTCGAACTTGACAATTCGGGTATCGGTGGTTGATGTAGACGAGTTATGAATTATTAGCCGGGCGTTTTCGTCCGGCTTTATTGTTTTTTAACTGTTTCTATTTTATTGATATTAACTTTTATTGTATTTTTGTGATAAAAAGAAATATAATGAACGATAAAGAATTGTCTGATAAATTAAAGCAAAAGGCTATAAGTCTTGGGCTGTGTAAGGAATGGACAAATGAATGGGGAAACCCGGATAAATATGAATTATGCGAGAAATATATCAGAGGCATTGACTTCTGCCTGTTAAACAGATACCCGTCAAATGAAATAATCAAGAAGGAATTTGCAGGAGTTAGGGAGAAGTTTAATGTCTTCGTTGATGATACCAACCTTTTCATAAGCAATCCTAAATGGTCTATTTTTAACGGTTCGTGTGATTGTGTTGTCACATTCAACGATTTCGGTATAGGAGAGATGTATGTCAAGGATAACAGCCATGTAAGCCTTGTTGCGCTTGATAACAGCATAGTACACGTTTCTTTGATTGATGATGCAAAACTTGATATTGTATCGTCTAAATATACCAAGGTGTTCGTACATACAAATACTCCAAAGAACATATCAAAGGTGGATGTGAAAGGAAAATTAATGATTAAACCGTTCAAGTTAGTTTAAAAAATGGGAATATTTAATTGGAAACAACCTGACTTAGATGATCAGATAAAGATGCAGAAGTTTGCCACTCATAAATACAAAGAGGTTATGGTTGGCAATAAGAAATTCAAGGTGCGTGGTCTTAGACTGGGTGCATACGATTATATTGTAGACAAGCTGTTGATACGTGACATTATCAATCCCGATACAGCGAAAAAGGAAATGATTGCAATTATGAAAAATGACGCATCTATTCCGTACAAAGTTGCAGCGGCAGGAGTATTGAACAACTATTGGTTTTTTGAGATAATTCCTTTTGCAAGACGTATATACGCTTGGTGGTTAAGCAGACACTATGATCATAAGGAACTAACTCCGTTGATAGAAGCCATCGTGGAGGGGGCTAATGTCGGTGATTTTTTTACAAATACAATCCGTTTAGCGTTCTTGATAGATACGACAGCGACACTAAGCAAGAAGGATGCCATGAAATTATCTCTCGATGCAAAATCGGCTCACGAGGATCTATCCAAAAAGATTTCCCCCAATTCAGAGGGGATTTAAGGCTATTCGGAGGATTGATGATAATCAAGGACTGGGCTTTGCTATGGAAATATTCATGGAGTTATATACAGGCAGTAATAATGGACCAGCCTAAACTTGATTATCATTTTGAAGAGAAAATGAAGTTGTACAAGGCTTCTCTTACAGAAGATTTATATAAGGAAGCTAATAAGGATGCAAGTGGCTTTATATATAGATTCAAAGAATCTAAACCTAAAGAAGAGCATCCTGATATATTACTAAAAGATGTTTTGCGATGATAACAAAATACGATCCTAAAATATATCCTCTTAAACTGTATGTGGCAGTGGGAGATGATCAATGGGGGAAAATATATAGAAAATTCACTCAACATAATCATGACCCGATAGATATATCTAAAGATGAAATTGAAGGATGTGATGCCATGACTATTTCTGTAAGAGAAAAAAGTACAAATAATTTAGGCGTACTTATTTGGTTATCCAACGATGGTATAGGAGTAAAGACTGTTGCTCATGAATCTGCTCATTATGTTTGTAATGTATTTGAGTATTGTGATATAGCAATGGGGTATAAAAACGGGCAGGATGAGCACTTTGCATATCTTCTAGGCTGGTGTGTTGAATGCGTAATGGATAGCGTTGCGAAATATTTAAAAAACAATATTTATGAAGATTAATTTGTTTGTAAACGGAAATTTGGTGTGCGACCGAAGCGAAGCGAGGGAGCACAGGGGCAGTCTAGCTGCACAGGGGCAGTCGAAGTTATAACGCTATGTGGTGAGGAACTTCCTAGTGATTATGACATTTCTGATGCTGTTATAATTGATGGCGATATTCATTGTCGTAGTATCAGTTGTAATGGCATTGTTGTTTGTAAAGGTTCTTATACCGTTATAGAGGAAGGGGGTGATTATGGGTCACTCTAACGGTAAAATCACTGCACCTGTCGGATTGGATAGTGATGTATATCCTACCCTTGGTATCGGTCCTACTAGTAATGGCTATGATTTGGGGTATGCGTGCGCAAATACGCATGGGAAAATAAATAAATGGAGTAAATATAAACCTGTGAGGCAACCATACTTAGATTATCGTTCTGATTATTGGAAAGCTAATGATGGTTTATGTGGTCTAAGTGTAGTGGGATACATGTCGCCAGGAACGCTTAATAGCGGATTTCTAAAAGACCTTTTTAATGGCGTAGACTGGGGATATAATGCTCCTACTGGTGGAGATTCAGCACCTTATCGGATATTGGATTTCAACGGATATAATCATAATGCTATAGTTCCTTTTGGAGATGACGTTCCATCAGATGTATATTTGGACACATCTAATAATCTAGAAATACAACTTGAACAGACAACAAATGCTGATGATAACATTTTGCTATCCTATTTAAGCTATCAAGGAACTCCATTTTCTGAAATGTATGCAGGGGTAGGACTTTTACAAAATACTAGATACATTTTAGTAACATCTGAAAGTATGTTTACTGATTCAGTATCTATAAGGTTATTAAATATAGGTGGTTATGTAGGTAAATGGAAAGTATCTTTTTTCTTGTCATCTAATAAAATAGGAGTAGATGATGAATTAAAACAAGGAATATACATACCTATTCCAGTAACACCAAAAACAATGACTATTCATGCAGCTGGATCTCTATACGTAATAGAAGCATTCGGTACATGGAACTCTTCTAATAACCAAATTACATACAACTTCATTATAACAAATAATAGTGGGTCATCTGTTACTATACGTGGTATAGTTCTTGTGTTAATGAGGACAAGAACAGTTCCAGAAGCTGGAGAAAGTGCTGGTTCATTACTTACAGGACTTACTGCACAGGTTCCGGCAAAAGGAACATATAGATCATCTATGTATTCCTTTAATGTTAGTAGAGATTTTTCTTATGATTATTATATTGCAGCAAGAGCCACAGGGGTAAATACTACCTATAATATGGTTGAAGATTACGCTCCATAAGATTTTATCAATCCCCAATAAAATAAGCCCGAAAGTTACACGAACTTTCGGGCTATTTTGTAACCTGAAAACAATATGAAACCGATACCTATGTATCCAAGATTGATTAGTATTTTTTGCCATTTAGACAATTCCTTTTCTACCTTTACTTCTACAATTTTCTCTACGGTTATTATCGAATCTTTCGTCACTACCGTTTCTTTTTCCAAAGATGGAATACTGTCTTGTAGAAAGTCTTTCTTGTTTTTCAAACTATGGAAAAGCCTACCATCCGACATTATTTTAGCGTCTGATATGGCTAATGATGTTTCCAAGTGTGAGCTATCTTCAAATGTTGTATGTTGTATGTGTTCTGTTGGAAGAGTTATTATTTTTGATTGCCATACTACTCTTTCCGTTACTGTCGTGTTGTGGTCTACTATAGTTGTATTTGTCGAAGATGGAAGTAGCTTGCGTGAACAAGAACACGACAGTAACAAAAAAAATAGCAATATAGAAAACGGCTTATTCATCTACCAAGTTTGTTGCGATAAGCGAGATAAATTCCTCCTTCGGTATTTCCAATGCTTCGGGAGAGTTCCATTTCACTTTAATTGCACCGTCAGTACCAATAAGTTCAATGATTTTAGCGAATCCTTCAAAAGCGAATTTTCTAGGCTTCATATCACATTCCTCTTTCATTTTCTCTTGGTATGCTTCGGAGTATGCTTTATTCAGCTCTTCTGTTTCCTTGTTGAAATCTTCTTCTGTCTTTCTGATTTCATCCGCTTCTTTCTTTTCCTCTTTTGTCGCATCTTCCTTTCCGTCAATCTCTCTCATGCGATTGATTTTCTGTGCGCGCTCGTCATATCCTTCCTTCTTTATTTCTTTAAGAACCTGTTGCATATCATCATCGAATGCTTTTGCGGCTTTGTCGTAAGCGACACGCATAAGCATGATTTTTGCTTTCAGTTCTGATGGAAGTTCCTTCCCTTCTAGTGATAAGGGGATATTCAAGAGAGTTAATCTCTTTAAAAACATTTCTTGGTTCGTCATTTTTCTTGCCTTTTTAGATTGAAACTGATGAGATGCCTTTCGTGTTAATGTATTTTTTCACATCGGTTACGAAAGAGTTGATGATGGTAATGATAGCAATTTGTGCTTCCAAATCGGGATGATCGTTGTAGTTGATTGCGATACCACCGTTCTGATTGAAATAGAATGTGGCGAGTTGGTTCTCTGATTCCAATGACTTCACCTCTCCGCCATCAAATGAATCAATGTTTTTTCCGTTTGATACGTTTACATTCGCATTCACCTTGTATTGTTTTTCCACATTAGCTTCATTGCTGAATGTTACGCTGGCTGAATTTACGCCAACGAGTGTTACTTTGTTTTCTTCTATAGCCATAGTTAAAAAATTATTTTATTGCAAAGATAACATAATCGTTTTTAAGTACCATTTTAAATATGTTAAAAAATACTAATGGATTTTTGTTTGTTGTAAATCATGCTCTTGTGCTTATTTTTGCTATTTTTGCAATAATTAAAAAATAATAACTATGGCTGATGTTGATTTAGGAGCATTAAAGTTTAAGATCGGTCTAGATGATTCCGGTCTTGACAAACAGATAAAGGATATACAGAAGAAGTTGCAGGACACTTTTAACCAGGAGATGTCCTTCAAGCCTATGTTGACCGATATAGGCAAAATGAATGACGAACTTAGCGAGGTTGTAGATAAGATAAACAAAGCGAATGAAAACGCATCCAAGGTAGGGAAAGGGAAGTCGAACAAGAAAATGGATATACTTGTTCAGATGGAAGAGTTGTCAAATAAGATTGTCGAAGCGACAAGAGAGTATGACAAACTGGAAAAGACTTACCGTAACCTAGGCAATGCAGGCGGAGATAAGGGGATGGCTACAAGAAAAGCCAATCTTGAAAGTCAGAAGAAAGTGATAGATGATCTTGTCGCTGAATTGAACAGATTGAAAACGGCATATTCCCTTACTGCTAACAGTGCGCCTAAATTGTCCATTTCCGATGAAAGAGAACTTAATCTTCTACGCCAGCAATACGAAATGGAGATTGCACGGACAAAGGAGATGGATAGACAAGCATCAAAGCAGGAGCAGGCGAATAAAAAGATGCAGCAGACCAATCAGAAGTATCTACAATACCTTTCTGGTCAGTCTGGACTTGCCCTTGGTATGCCTGAGGGAAGTGCTGAGGACTTGAACAAGAAAATTGCCGCCATACAGAAACGCCTTGAACTATTGAATAAATTCAAGGTTGAAGTTCCTTTAAACAGCAATCAGATAACAAAGGCTGACGCTCTTATTCAAAAATTGCAGGGCAGATTGGAGAAGTTGCAATCATCTTTAAGAAAAACATCAACGAATGAATTGCTTAATATCAATCCTACGTCTATCAATCAGGCTAACAATCTTATTTCTGAATTGACAAACAGACGTAATGCGCTTAATACGACTGATGCAAACTATAACCGTACCCTTACTCTTCTCAACAGGAAGATACAGGAACACAACAAGTTTGTAAACGAAGCTACATCCTATGGAACAAAGATGCAGCAGACCAATCAGAAAAATGCCGCAAGTTCAAAGGAATTTACCGAGGAACTGACAAAGCAGAGCAGAATGATGCGTGAGTTTGTCAATACGATAAAGACTTATGCAGGATTCTACTTTTTCAGAGATATGTTTCAGGAACTTGTTGCCATTCGTGGAGAGTTCGAGTTACAACAGGTGTCATTGCGTGCCATCATACAGGATGCAAGACGGGCAGACCAGATATTCAGTCAGATTAAGGGTCTTGCTGTAATATCTCCTTTCCAGTTCAGTGATTTGGTTGGATATACCAAACAGCTTGCTGCATTCCAGATACCTGTCAACGAATTGTACGGTACAATGAAAAGTCTTGCGGACGTTTCCGCAGGTCTTGGCGTTGATATGGGACGTATCATTCTTGCCTATGGTCAGATAAGAAGCGCAGGTGTGTTAAGGGGGCAGGAATTACGCCAGTTGACAGAGGCCGGTATTCCTGCATTGGATTCATTGAGAAAAAAACTGGAAGAAGTAAGAGGTGTGGCTCAAACTACTGATGATGTGTTCAACGCCATATCAACACGTCAGATTCCTTTCGAGTATATTCGGGAGATGTTTACCACAATGACGGAAGATGGTGGTATGTTCTACAAGATGCAGGAAATACAAGCCGCATCTTTGAAAGGTATGGTAAGTAACCTTGCCGATTCATACAAGATTATGATGAATGACATAGGCGAGGCGAATGATTCCGTTCTGAAAGGTATCGTTGGAAGCATAACCGATGCAATGAACAACTGGAGATACTTCTCTAAAGCAATAGAGGGCGTTGCTGTCGGATATGCCGCGTTGAAAGGATTACAGCTAGCTATAACGGCTATGCTCGGTAAAGAAGTTGTTGCAACAACTAATGCAATTAAGGCTGAAAAATTACGGGAAGCCCAGTTGCTTAAACAGGCTGCGATGTACAGAACGCTCACTACTGCCGAGAGGTGGAAGATAGCGACAGCGTCAAAACTGTCTGCCGTAGAGATAGCTGCTGCCGTTAATTCGGGAAAGATGTCGGCAGAGATGGCAAAACGTATTCTTGCCACGAATATGCTGACACAGGCTGAACGGCATCTTCTTGTAACAGAACTTAAACTGACAGGTGCGGAAGCTGCAAGAATGTTGTCTATGACAAAAACGACAATGTTGATGAACAGATTCAAACTGGCAACATTCGGTTTGACAAATTCATTGAAAACATTGTGGCTTACGATAAAGGCTAATCCGCTTATGACAATACTTACCGTTGCAGGTCTTGTGGCGGAAGCGTTTCATGTGATGTCTGCACGTTCGGAAGAGTTCAATCAGAAGATAAAGGATAGTGCAAAGTCTTTCCGTGAATCATACAGTGATTTGCAAAAAGACCTTGACAAGATAAACTTCGATAAACTTACCCCGGAAAACCTTGAACAGCTTGACACGAAACAGTTGCAGTCGTATGAGGAAACACTTACTGGAGTATTGTCAAAATATGGCAATATAGGGCAATATATAGTACAAAACAGCAAGAAGATAGATGATCAGAAATCACGTGTGGAATATCTGCAAAAGTCAGCATCGGAACTAGAGCAGGTTTATAAGCGCGCTGCCGAAAATGCGGATATAATGTTTAAGGCGGATAAGGCAACATCTACGGGTGTATTTGGAGATTCATTCTCTGATATGCTTAAAGATTACGAGGAATCGTCTGTAAAACTCACTTCGGCAAGTAAGGATATAGAAGAGTTTCGTGGTCAGATAGTACAGGCATCCAAGGAGATTATAAACATGGGTAAGGGTACTAAGGAATGGAGAAACGAACTTACCGAACTGATAAACAAAGGGGCTTCGGCAGCTACTATTGTAGAGAAGATACGTTCTTTGGCTGAAACGTCAGGAGATGCACGGACATTTGAAATATTCAAGAACAAAGCCCATTTTGACAGTGAGGAATTGTTGAAGGAGTATGAGAAATTGAGGATGGGCATCACGGATGAAGTAAAAAAACTTGAATTATCCTTTAATTTATTTGCAAAATATACTGAGAAAAAACTTAAAGATGTATTTGGCAATATAGATGTAAAAAACCTTACTGATGAGCAACAGAAACAATTAAAGATACATCTTGATGAATTTGCAGTAGCTAATGAATTAGGGGAAAATGCTAGAAAGAAATTAAACGAACTGGCAAAAGAAAGATGGCGTATTCAATTTGAACTTGATGATAGGGAAGCCCAAGCAGGATTGACAGGATGGAAGAAATCTCTTGACGAGATTACAGGAAAAGCGTGGACTATAACAATCAAAACGTCAGATATAAAGACTGTAGAAGATTTCTTTAATGCCGTAAAAAAGGAATATAAGGATTCAAAAAGTACGATAGAAAACTATAAGAGAACTATTGATAAATTTACCAAAGAGGGAAAGCTGAAAAAAGTAGGTGATAAATACCAAATGACAGGATTGGTAGATCCCGAAGAACTTGAAACATTAAGACAAATAATAAGCGAGTTTAACGCTGCCAACGAAGCGATGTCAAAGGCTACGGGAACAGCAAAACGATTCAACCTTGAACTGGAAAAGCAGAAGAAGGAAGGGAAAAAAAGAGATCCTCTTGCTGACCTTTGGAAAAACAGATTGTCATTGCTTGAATCCGCCTATTCCAAGTTCAAGGATTTGAGCATTAACATAGGTAAGGAAGAAGCCAAAAAGCAGATCGAAGCCATATACGGTTCACAGGCGTTAAAACTTGGCGTAGATATTGTATATGACAAACAGGCTATTGTTGACAGTTACAACAAGGCTGCAAAGGAATTGGAAACACGTGTTCCACAGGATGCGGTCAAGAACGCAAGGAAAGCTGCCGAATTGTCCTCTGAAATTTATGTTGAAGCAGCCAAGAAGGTGATGAAAAGAATTACGGATGAGTTTGACAGATACAGGAACAAGTATGACTTTTACAGTGACATACTTGGAATAACGGGTGATTCCGAACTTGCCTTAGACCTTGCCGTTCAGTTCAGTGGTGATACATCTACTATGGCTGAAAGTTTTGCAGCAGGGATATACAACAATCTGCAATCCGCATTGGCAGGAATGAATCTTGACCTTGGCGTTTCTGTCGTGCCCGACACATCTTCATTCACCTCAATGAACCAGTATATCAATCAGATACAGGAAGCCATTAAGGGGAATAAGAATATCGGAGAAGATCAGAAAGAGGTTATACAAGGAATGATTGACGCATGGAAAGGCTATTTCGGTGAGATGGCAAAGCAGTATGCGAATGACCTTGAAAAATATGGTGACTACTATACACAGGTTGATATTATCAGGGAGAATTACCGAAAAAGAATTGAAACGGCAAAGGGTATGGGCAACACTTCATTATCTTCCGCGTTGCAGAAAAGTGAAGAAATGGACTTGTTCAAGCTGACCACAGACTATCAGAACTTCTTCGGTGCTGTTGAAGCGATGTCTATGGAGGCTGCAAATACCGTAGCTGACAAGGTAAGGGAAATGCTCAACAGTGCGTTCAGGTCTGGTGCTATCAGCGCAAAGGAATACATGAAGGAACTTGAACGTGTGGACAAGCAGATAGAGAAGATGATGAAGAACAACCAGTCTGACTTTCAGACGTACATGAAAGATGGGATTGAAGGTCTGTATAATAAGCGTTATGATGCAGGAAAGTCAAAGATGATGGCAGGCATGAATGATATGCAACAGGCTATGGCTGACATAGAAAATGCTTCCAAGGCATACGAGGACGCAATGAAGAACGGTGATGAAGAAGCCGCCAATGCCGCTTTGAGTGCCAAGTCGGAAGCCGAATCAAGATACAAGAGCGGACAGGAAGCTGTCAAGACTGGTAAAGGAATGATGGCTGCCGCACAGAACGCTTTGCAGACGGTGAATCTTATCGACTTTATCATAACCAACATATACAATGCCATAAGGGCTATACAGCAGATAATTTCATCCGTGTCCAACCTTATGGATTCTATGGGTAAGGATACCGATAGCGGTTTCATGCGCGAGATGAACCAGTTCTCGGAAGCTATGGGCGTTATGAATGAGGGTGTGAAGAAATCATGGGATTCATTCAAAAGTGGTGATTTATTTGGTGCGATAGGTTCGGCTATATCCATGCCGCTTGATGTTATCGCTACATTTAACAGACAGCATGACAAAAGACTTCAAAAGCATATAGAGAATCTTGAATTTGAATCAAAGAAACTGACCAATATCTATAATATGCTCGAAAAGGAATTTGAGCACATTATAGACCCGGCAAAACTTGATGAGGTTACATCCAAGCAGGTATCAAATCTGAAAGAACAGTTGCAAATTCAAAAGGATATTCTAGCAGCCGAAGAAGATAAGAAAAAGTCAGATAGAGAAAAAGTGGAAGATTACAAACAGACAATAAAAGAATTGGAGTATGAGATAAGATATTATACGGAAACGCTTGCCAAAGAATTGTACAGCATTGACTTGAAAGACTGGGCTAGCCAGATAGGTGACGCTCTTGTCGAAGCATGGCTGAAAGGGGAAGATGCAGCTAAGGCGTACAAGAATACCGTAGCGGACGTTATGAGAGATGTTGTCAAAAGCTGGGTACAGCAACAGTACATAGAAAAGGCAATGCAACAGGTACAGACTACATTATTTGGAGCAGACGGTAAAGGTGGTATGTTTGCAGACAACAAGATAGACAAGGATGAACTTATAATACTAGGAAATGTAATGGGTTCATTGGAATCAGCCTTTGCGGAAGCCGGAGGTGTAGTCAATGAGATAAACAACGCCCTTGGTGGTATGCTTACCGAAACAGAGGAAAATGCGGAAGGTCTGTCCAATGCCATTGCAGGAGTTGACGAGAATACATTCAACCAGGCATTGGGTTATCTTAACGGGATGAGATACGAAATGGTTGTCCAAAGCGATCTTCTCCGTCAGTTGGTATCGTTAAACGGTGGTTCGGCAGGAACGGGAGGAACGAACATGACAGCCATACAGCAGTCACAGTTGGAGGTTCTCACCCGGCAGCTTGCCGCAACTATGGCGATAAAAACAGCACTCCTAAGTGTCGTTTCCATTGCCCCAAGGTCGGGAGGAAATGCGATAAAGGTTATAATTGACTAAAAACAAACGCCCTGCTAGCTTCACAGTTGGCAGGGCGTTCCAGTTTGATTATGAACAAAAAAAATCCAATCACTTGAGGTGCTTAGCGGAATCGAACCGCTGTTGTCGGTTTTGCAGACCGTTGACTAAACCACTCATCCAAAGCACCGATTTTGATGCAAATATAGAAAAATATTTTTTAAAACTAGATGGTTTCTAAGACTATTTTTGTTATTTTTGCACTAATAAACAATGTACACGAATGGCTATATCTAAATATTTTATAAAGAAAGGAAGCGATACGGCAAAGGATTTGTATGCCACATACAGGCTGTATATACTTGAAAGCAAGGGATTATGGGATTTGCCGACAAGAAAGGAAGCCTATGCCGAAAAATGGTATGACAAGAACGGTCAGAAGGTGTACGAACCTGTCACGCCTGTTTACCAGCCAACGGAAGTAAGCATAACATTTGCCGCTTTGGGAGATGTGGAAACGGTAAAGACGAATATCCGTTCGTTCTATTCATATATAACCAATGTGATACCTGCCGCACAAGGTACTCCATACGGTTCATCCTCTTTCTCTATATGGAACGATATATGGGGAGAATCGGCAAAGCAGGTGATAAGATGCACGGGTTTTGAAACAGGTGCAAAGTTGAGTTATCAGGACGTTCAGGACTTGCAGAACCCGGACCGACTTGTGTCCGCCTATACATTTTCGTTAAATTTCAGTATTGACCAACCAACGCTTTAAAGACCAATGATTTTACAGATTAAAAGAGGAAATAGGGTTATTGCGGAGAGTGCTGATTTTTCATACAGCCCGTCTTTGCAGGAAGTGAGAAAATTGACTTGTGAAGTCATTTCCGTTGTTCCGATAGAGTTCAAGGCATACAACTCAAAGAGCGAATCGGAATACGATACAGTCGTATATAACGGTAATACATTCATCCTGTATCAAGCCCCATCGGGAGATAATCTTAATGAAGCAGGAAAATACAAATACTCTCTTCTGTTTTACGGTAAGGAAGTATTGTTGCAGAATGTGGCATTCCTTGACATAGTAAGCGGAACAGGCGGTGATATAAACAAGATAAGATACACACATGGCGGTCTGTTCCAGTTTTGGGGTGATGCAAAACAGCTTGCCGCACGTATAGAAGCAAATATAGAATCTTACAATGCGTCATTGGGTGCAGGATATACAGGCATTGGCACATGGACGCTTAATGTGGATGCAGAAGGCGAACTGACAGAGGATATGATTGACATAACCGATGGCACCAACCTGTTTGAAGCATTGAAGAACTTCTATGACAAGTTTTATCTCAATTATTACTTCTCAACGACAGCGAACGGTGGGATAATAACCATTACGGACAAGACAAGACCGTCCGTAAACTGGACATTCAAGCAGGGTGACGGTGGTGGTGCTGTAAAAGTTTCCTCTTCTGTAGATACAAGCACACCTGTCATAACCCGAATCATACCACAAGGCGGAAGCAGGAACGTTCCGCCTGAATACAAGAAGGACGCTAAGCCTGCCGATGAATCACGTTATTGCCCGTACATCCTTCTTCCGAATGATTCTGACGGAAATATAAGATATTATCTTGACAGCGAATACGGATTGAAGAACTATGGTGTGAGAGGAAAAACCATATCAAACACGTTCAGTGGGATATATCCTTCCATCAGAGGGAAAAAACTTGGCGATCTGTACCCGTCAGGACTTCCCGAATGGGATACATACAAGGCGGATGGAGAACCCGATCCTCAATCGGGAAAGGTGGCAGGTGAGGGTGCTAGCGCATCTACACGGATAGACAAGATTATCGGTTCTACTCCTATAAAGAGTGATGATAGTGACAGTTTCTTCATTTATATGACCTCTCCCGGATTCAACCTAGGGTACAAGGTATATGAGGACGGTGATTCATCCGACAAGATAAATGACAACGTGCAGCCACAGTACAAGCCCCATGCTATGTTTGACAAGTACAGGGATTTTGAGAGTTTTGATATATATGGTACAAGGGCATATTATGACCAGCCTGTAAAGGTTACTGCCACATTCTCCGGGAAGATGCTTTTCAGTATATTACCTATAGGAAGTGATGCTGTAGGGAAAAAGGTGAAGATTAACCTACGTATGGTTACGAACCGTGTATTGGGTCAGGCTTCTCCTTTGAAAGAGGTTGTTATCGGAGAGGAAGGTGCTACTGGTATGCTTGAAATACCTTACGACAAGACCGCTCTTGTAGGATATATAGAAAAAGGTCAGAATACAACAGTTACTATCCGTGTTGAGTTCACGTTTGATTCCGATGTTCCTGCCGGGAGTTGCAAGATAGGCTTTAGTGAGGAAATGACCTGCAATATACATTTCGGTAATCAGGACGGTTCACAGGACAGATTCTATTACAAATACGCTTCTGTGACGGACGCGGTGTTCAGTATGCGTACAGGAACTTATACAGGCACGGAATTTAAGATAAACAAAAACGGTATTATTCCTCTTTACGGTGAGGTGAACGGTGATACGGGGGAAACGGAAGAGGATGTTGCCATGTTCAACAAGGGGGCACGATATAAAATATCATGCTACAGAACAGATAGCGACAATGCCAAACTTCCGCTTTACACGGATGGTAAATCTCCTTCAATTGCGGAAGGAACGGAATTTGTCATTCTGAATATTGTCATGCCCGAATCTTATGTGACAATGGCTGAGAACACGCTTGAAAAGGCGGCTCTTGACTACCTGTCAAGATATGACCATGAGAACCGAACCGTTTCACTTGACATATCTAGCGGATTTGTCGCAGAGCATCCTAACCTTTTCATTGACTTCATAGAAGGAAATATGCTAAAGGTAAGGGATGATGGAATAGGCGTGTTCGATTTCTCTGATAACGGTCAGATAGTGGATATGCAGTTGCAGATACAGTCTTTGGAGATTAAATACTCCAAGGAGAATATGTTCCCGTCATATTCATGCACCATTGCAAGAAGAAAGATACTGTCTTTCTATGAACGGCTGGCACAGGAGAATCAGACCGCTTCAACACAGAATACGACAAATGTAACATTAGGTGGAAGTGGTACGGGAAGCGGAACAAATATTTTCTCTGAACAGCTACTTAATGACCTTATTGCATCGTTTCAGAAGTTCAACGGATGGTTTGAATGGGATGAAGTAAACCAAGCGTTACGATGCAAGTCAGCGTTCTATACAAACCAATGGATATCAGCGTTGGGCGCACAGATTGGTAGCGGAGAACCGGGAGGTGGTGAAGGCGGACTGATTAAGGCCGTGTACGGATTTGCCGATTTAGGTAAGACGTTTGACGATTCCAACCTTAGCAATACATTCAACGCATATACCATCAACGAGATATGGAAGCTAGCCAAGGAAGGCGGAATGAATACGGACAAATTGTGGCAGGAGTTGGGAAAGGATGATCCGACAAAGAAAATTCACATATCCCATCTTCCTGACAATAAATTTGTAACGCTTGATACGGAACAGACAGTAACTGCAAGCAAGATATTTACTGGTCAGTTGTCTACGGCAAATGTAGTTCCTAGCGTGAACAACGCATCCACTCTTGGCCTTGAATCGAAAAGATGGGAGAATATTTATGCTGTAGATGCCAACATAAGCGGCACGGTGAAAACACAGGCGTTGCAGGTTGGCGATATAAAGATTATATATGATTCCGTAAACAAGGCAGTCACATTTGAGCACGCGGACGGAAATACGGAAATAGGCTTCTATACCAGAGGATGGATTTCCGCTTTAGGCGTATCTCCTGGAGGAAGCGGAGGAAGCGGTGGTGACGGACTTGTGAAAAACGTATATGGTTTTTCCAATCTCGGCACAACCTTTTCCGATTCAGACCTTGACAATACGTTTAATGCGTACACGATAAACGAGATTTGGAAAATGGCGAAGGAAGGTGGTGGTATAAAAAACATCACCCAGTCGGGAAGTGGAAATGCCGTAACAAACATGACACTTAGTTCTGACGGGAAAACCATCACTGCCGTATTCGGGGAAACATTCGCTAGACAACAGGATTTGGGCACACTTAACAATACTGTAACACAGTTAAGCAACAAGTTGAGCAACTTCTTAGAAGGAAGCGATGCTGATAACATTATCAACAAATGGAAAGAGCTTGAAGTGTTTCTTGACGGTCTTACGGAAAGCGACAACCTAGCCGAACTTCTTGCACTGAAAGCGGACAAGACCATAACGATAAGCGCAGGAATAGGTCTTACGGGAGGTGGAAACCTGTCCGCAAACCGCACATTGTCACTAGCCACCACAGGGGTGAAGGCTGGTACATATACGAAAGTTACTGTAGACACCTACGGGCGTGTTACAGTTGGTGATAATCCTACCACTTTGGCAGGGTACGGGATTACTGATGCCGTTACCTTGACTACTGCTCAGACTATTTCGGGAAGAAAAACGTTTAGTCAGAATATAGTATTCAATAATAACGGTGGTATAACATATCCCGATGGAAATGTAGCATTAAGAAATTCAGACGGTCATACAATACTAGCTAGCTTTGGAAATGGCGAAATAAATCTAAGACCTAATGGGCACAATAATACGGAAGGTGCTGTTTGGATTAATAAGGCAGGAAATGTTCAAGCACCATCAGTGTCAACAAATACCATTACGATAGGAGATGCCCAACTTGTTTATGATTCAGCAAACAAGGCTCTGAGAGTGAAGCATAGAACAGACGGAAACACGGTAGGATTCTACTCGGACGGTTGGGTATCTGCTCTTGGTGTGAAAACAGGTGGTAGCGGTAGTGGTAGCGGTGTTGTAAATACCGTTTACAGCTTCGCAAATCTTACTGACGGCACAACCTTTTCCGATTCAGACCTTGACAATACGTTTAATGCGTACACGATAAAGAAACTGTACGACATGGCTGGGCAGGGAGGACTTGACGCTGATGCTATGTGGGCTGAATTGAAAAAGGCTGATTCAAGTAAAATCATAGACGCAAGTCATATCCCTACTTCCGTATTGGACGGTAGATGGGTGACTTTATCCACCAATCAAACTATCACAGGGCAGAAAACATTTACGCAGCAACTAAAGTCAACTGTTGCCACAGGGGTATCACCGTTGATAGTTTCAAGCAATACGCTTGTTAATAATTTAAATGCAGATTTACTAGACGGTTATCATCAATCTTCATTTTTACGGGCAGATGGTGTTAACCAATATGTAACACTTTCCGGCGGTGACGGAAATAATGAAGGGTACAGATTGGTATTTGAGGGTACTGTGACGGGTGGATGGTATATTAACAGTATGACACTTCTAGTAAATAGTAGGCACGCAGGTACAGGTATGATAAGTATTGTATTTCATACAACGAATCAAGAGAGTACAAGTTATGTTGGGTCTTTGAATTATTACGGAAGCACTATTGGACTTGGTGATACAATGTGGAGATTATTCTATAATACTACAACCAAGAAAGTAAGACTGTTTTGGCGTTTTTATGATTGCAGTGATTGTCAAGTATCAATCTTAAATAGACGTGGCATTATCACAAACATATCCAACAAGACTTGGTACACTACTATACCGTCAGATAGTGGCTCAGAGCTTCCAGCATATTATAACTGGGCTAGTTCCGCTCACGCTCTTGCCACCTCCCGTACCCTTTGGGGGCAGCCTTTCAACGGTACAGCCAACGTAAGCGGAGATATGACGGGTGTTGGTAACATAACGATGAGCGGTGTACTGACAATAAAGAATTCAACCTACAACAAACAGCTTATAATATGGTCAGCAGGTTCTACTGCAAAGAATCAAGGAGAAGGTATTTGGTTCAGATGTGATGATGCAACCCAAGAAGTAGTATTACGCCATGAATGGTATGATACATTTGTTCCCGGATATGGACTTGCTGTCAGCAAGCATGATTCATTGGAAGCAGGGGATGCAAATATGTTCTTTTACAATACAGGACGGTTCATAGCAAAAGCACCACAAGGAACATCACCCTATCAATGCGTGTCTACTACTGTAAACGCCAATCTTAATGCAGACCTTCTTGACGGGTTGCATGAAAATTCGTTTTTAAGACACCGAGATACTTACGGTATTGACGGATATAATACTTTGTGGGCACAGATAGGAATAAGACAGTATAACAGTGCAAAGCCAGACGGAATGGCTAATCCTATATATGATTATGGGGCTGTCGTATCTTTACCAGCAAGTGGTCCAAGATTAGATATATGGTATAACCATAATTCGTCAGCGTCAGATTACAATACAAATGGCATCCAGTATAGGAGTGGATTTAATGACGATAAAAAACCTTGGAGAATGTTACTTGACAGTGTAAACTATGCCAGCTATTCTGACGGACGTTACGTAAAGAAGTCGGGGGACACCATGACAGGGGATTTGACGATGAACAATACCAAAGGATTCAATATCGGATGGTCAACTAGAGTGGTTAAGACTTCGAGTGTTTGGATTCACGGTGGTAGTGATACAGCTTCTTCAACCGATGCAAATTTACGTTTCGGCTCATGGCAAGGTATAGGCTGGTATCCTACAATAGATTCTACCAGCGGTGTAAGACAAGGAAACAATGCCATGTGGCTGAATGTAAGAACAGGGGTATTAGATGTACACAGCAACATTACTTCCCATAATGGTTATCTTGCTGCAAACTGGGATTCGGCTAGACGGTTGGTATTGGGCGGTGGAAGTACCTATGCTTGGATTGATTCAAGAAATTCAAGCAATAGTGTATTATGTAATATTTTACTGTACGATAATAGGGTTGTAATAGGTAATTATGCTGAATCGAGAAGGTTTGTGTCCACCGTAGGCAAAGGTACACAACCGTATCAGTGCTCGTCAACAACGTTGAACTCTAATTTAAATGCGGACTTGTTTGATAACTGGCACTTGAATTTCTTCCCTAGAAATTACAATAACGCTAGAACTTATGCAGTACAATTTGCTCTAGGTGGTACTGATAATAATTGGAGAAAGATATTTGCTTGCTCTGAATCGGAAACCGGACCATATAAGTCTGTAACGGTTTGGGGTCAGATATGGTATGCCTATGGAAATCATGCACAGGCAGAAGTAAGGAATTATCACTTCTGTGCTATTTTTCAAATGAGAAGTGGAGAAACTTCTTCTGGCAGCGGTGTAGGAAGTGTCGTAAACTCGGCACGTCTTTATCTCCCTACATTCGCAAAAGGAATGGATAATATCCGTCTTGTACGTGTAGGAACAAACAATTTTGAATTGCAAGTGCGCCAGATTGGTTCATATCACAATGGGCACATACAATACCAATATTGGGCTAATGGTGCTAACGTTTCCGCATGGGAAAATCTGCAATCCACATCCAACACGTCTGTGGCTGTATCGGCTGGAGGTGCTTCCACGTTGGCTGACAATAGGGCTTCTAGTGCGGATGTGTGGACTTCTGCTAGAACATTCTATATACAAGACCACAACGCTTCCCATACGGGTGCTGGGGTTAGTGTGAACGGTTCTGCAAATGTATATTTAAAACTCCCCAATTCCATTCAATGCAGCGATTGGTTTAGAAGTACGGGAAATTCAGGGTGGTATCATCAGGATTATGGTGGCGGTATATATATGCAAGACAGCACATATGTTAGAGTGTATGGAGGAAAGAGATTTTATGTTGGAAATACAGAAAATACTAACTTTAGCACAAATACAGCAATATCAACTGATGGGGGAATATATGCGAAAAATAATATTACAAGTAATGCTAATATTATTGCAAACGGAACTGTTACTGCAAAGGCGTCCTCTTCGGATATAAGACTGAAAACCGATATTCAGGGTTATGATGCTATGGGTATTATCCGAAAATTCCGGAGTGTGAAATATCATTGGAACGCTATAGCCAAGGAAAATTCCGAAGTATTCAACCATGATAACTGGAATTACGGTCTTATCGCGCAGGATTTGCTTTCCGGCGGTTACACCCAGTGGGTAAAGGATATATTCAAGGACTATTACACCATAGATTATGAAAGACTTATTCCTGTTGTATGGAAGGGATTGCAGGAAGTGGATGATGAAGTCACAAGATTAAAGAAAAGAGTGAGAGAATTAGAAAATAAATTAGGAATTAAAAATTAATAAATAAAATATTATGGGTCATTCTAACGGTAAGATAACTGCTCCAATAAATTTGGGCGATGATGTTTATGGCACCCTTGGCATCGGTGCTACCAGTAATGGTTATGATTTAGGGTATGCTTGTGCAAACACCCACGGGAAAATAAACCCGTGGGCACGGTACAAGCCTGTAAGATATGAAAGCCTTGCTCCTGGACCAGATGAAAAATGGTGGCAAGGATGGGATGGGAACTGTGGTGTCAAACCTTTTCAAATGGCAGGATACTGGGATGCGCCAAAACACGCAGATGGAAGTATGAACGGATGGGAATACACCCCACCTACAGGAGGAAAGTTTCCATTTCGCCTTACCGACTTTAACGGGTACAATCATCGTGCCAGTGCACCGATAAGTAGGTTCTCATGCCCGGACACTGCTACCAATCAGTTTACAAGTAGTAATTTTGTCTGCTCTGCGGCTATAATGATGCCATCGGAGGGGCATGATACTGATTTTCTTAACATGAGTGACTTTTCCGAGATAGCCGATTGTTATTTCGGTGTCTATGTTAAGCACAAGACCAGTCAGATGTCCAGACGTGTTACTGCTGACAAGAAGATAGGAACAGGATACGCTATGGTGACTGTAAACTCGTGGGGTAGACTGCTGGTGATTGGGAAGTTTATCCTTTCCTTAGTACAGCTATATTGAAGCAGGATGACCCCGATATTGCTCATATAGCATACACTGTTCCAATGGTAAGTAAAAGAGATATAGAGATAGTTGGTTCTTACGTAAGCATAACAATAATTGGTGGAGTGATGCCATCCGTTATGGGATATATTGAAGTTACCGTAAGAGTGAGAAACGGTTCGAGTAGCTCTATTTCTTTCCGTAATAATAGTTGTATGTCTAGGTTTGCAAGTAAGAAATTTGAAGATCCTATGGTTATAGGTGAATCAAGAGAAACAATAGAGGATTTTTCAGTATCCGCCAATTCCAGCATTGACAAGAAAGTGAGAATATTAATATCATCGGAACTGATTAATGCAGGAACTGCAAGGGTATGGGTAAGCCTTAACAGTGCGGCATATAAAGATAGTACATTGCTTCTTTCTATGGGTCCTAGGTTATAAGCACAATCATCCCCCTTGCCGTTTACCAGCAAGGGGGAGTGTTTATTTCGTTTTCATTAGTTTTTCCTCAAACTCCGCAATGATACAGTCTGCATCACCGCCATGCACCCAACTCTCTAATATTGAAGAGAGAACTTCGATTGCTTTTTCAACCGAAACATTATCCGTTACACGTTCCATCGTTCAATCTCCTTTCGTTCCAAAATAAATAGCACCAAGTATGACAAACGAGCATCCGCAAAGGAATGCAAATATATGACTAACTATTGCGTTCATTGTTTCAATCCTTTAAAAATATGACTAATAACATCTACCGTCCATCCGTTACCAAGCATCTTGTAACGCTGTGTGTCGGATATCCCATCCCATATATACCATTCGGGAATAGTTTGAAGCCGTGCACACTCGGTTGGGGTAAGACGTCTAATTCTCGCACCAATTTGAACACATGGTTGTGTGCTTCCATCATTTCTAGCCCTTGCCAGCAGTGTACATGATTTACCAGATTTTATTTCACGGAAATGCCTCCCTCCAAATCCACATATCGTTCCCGAAACAACTATCAGATTATCCTTTTGTACTGTTGTAAGGCAATTGGTTTTTCCATCTTCCCTAGGTTCAAGCTGTTGGATGTTCTTTCTCTGTTCCTTTACAATCCCGGCTTCATATTCCTTTCTTATCTTTTTTCCATATTCGGTTCTTTTTGGAGTAAGGCAGGCTGATTCACGCCCTCGCATCGCAACACATATCGGATCATTATCCGTCTTTACCCTGCCCTTCAAGCATTCAATCATCTTGTCAGACAAGAAATATTTTTCATCAACCTCTTCTTCAAGAATATCCTTTAAAAGTATTCCCCTATCTTCCGGCTGTGGAATATCGTCATAAATATCCGTCCAGTATATGCGCCTTCTGTTTTGTGCCGATACAAGTGCGGAGTTGATATGTATCCCTTTCCTCCCTATTGTTTCATTGAACACAGATTCCCATTTCTTTCCCATTTCCACATTTTCAAGGAAGAACTTGGGATTGTCACCACGCTCAATAAGTTCGTGGTATATACGTATGTATTCCCAAAACAGATAGGATTGCCCTTCAAACTCGAAACCGTTCTCCTTCAATTCAAGATACGTTTTCAAGTCTAAAACCTCCATGCCTTCTTTCGTTGAAAGCCCTTTTCTCTTGCCGGACATGGACAGGTTCGTACATGGAGATCCTCCGATTATCAAATCTATCTTATCTAGCAAGCTAACATCCAACTCTCTTACATCACCAAGTTGTATGGTGTCAGGGAAGTTCTGCATAGTTGCCTTTATGGCAAACTTGTCCACTTCGGACGCATAATATTTTTCTACAGGAATGCCAAGTTCGGAAAGTGTTATCCGTCCGCACGACATTCCATCGAAAAGGCTTAATACATTCATCGTTATATTTTTTTTTTAAATTTTCAGCAAATATACGACATAAAACTGTATGCAACCAATACGTTTAACTTTTTTTTAATTATCTTTGCGATAATAGATAAAATTCATAATATGCAGTTTTCTATAGTACCAAAAATAGATGCCGAGATTATGTTTTCGGAAGATGATCTGTCCGTTTTCAGACGATCGACAGACGGTCTGTATTATATGATCCATACCGAGAAGGTTATGGAAGTGATGCCTATGACGTTACCTGAGGACGGAACGGAACACCCTTTCCCTTACGACACATACGACACTGGCACAAGAGAGTTTGAGAAGCTGCTTTTATCTGATGAGTGGGTTAAAATGGACGAAAAATGAGAAAAATAGGTTTTTTTAACATAGGAAAACTTGGACTTGTAAAATCGGCAGGTACAGGAAAAACCGATATAAACAAGGTGATAGAAAAATGGATTAAGGAACATATGGTATTTTGGTACGATATGTCAAAGCCTGTGGATACATATATTCCTGGCGTTACCTATGCAAATCCTTTTGTGGCCCTAGGAGGAAAGATAACTTATGATAAGAATATAAATAAGTGTATCATAACTCACACTCCCACAAACAACAATAATCAGGCATTTTGGCAAATTCCATGTCTTGCGTTACAGACTGTTGAATCCTATAAAATACGGGTGACAGGATTGCCCGAGGGATTTACTATTAAAGGAAGGATTGGATATGATAATATTCAGATAACGTCTGATGGAGAATATGACATACCTGAATACAGGAACAGTAGTACAACAAATACGTCATATCCCGGATTTTATTTGGCAGGTGACAATGTAAATGATGTGGATTGTAATATTGTGGTAGAAGAAATTCCTATAAGGCAATCCGTTCCCACAAACGAGATACTAAAAGCCAATCCATACTTGCAGGATTTCAGTGGAAACAACAGACCGCTGAAACTTAACAATTTCCTGTTCGCTGCAATGAGCGGTGTGGGAGGGTATGATATTGCTAGCACCAATATTCTACCCGATAGAGCAAATGTTACTGTTACGGATAACAGAATTATTCATATTACTAAGAAACTATCCACCATAGATAACATGGTAAACATAGTTCCGTCAAATTCCAATCCTACACATAAATTTAAGGTTACAGGACTTTCTGATGGCAGGCAGGTTAGTTTGGTAAACAGAAATGGCGGATTTTATACCTTTGACAACGGAGAACATGAGGTGACATTAACCTATCCCGAAGGAACCACTTCATTGTATAACGCCATAGGAGTTACAGGAAGTACAGGAGATATGGATGTAACAATAGAGTTTATACCTAGATATCCCAACGCCCTAGTAACTGATGGGGTAGATGATTATGGGCAAATACAGAACTTACAGCATGGCGTTAAGGTGTTGTTTACTACTATTAATCCGTTTGTTGATGGAAAGTTTATCTATGACCAAAGACTGAATAGTATTAAACCTTGGCTGTTTGCCGTATTCAATAACAAAGGTAGTATTGCTTATAATAGTAGGAACTCAAACGGCAAGACCTATATTGATGGAACACTGAATGAATCTACAATAGTTTCCGCTTTGTTAAACAAAAAGCAAATAATCACCATAGTAAACAATGATGTGACAGGTGATAAAACTAAAACTCCTATATTCTTTAGCAATACTGATCATAATAGCGGATGGATTAGTTCAGCTTTCTACAACTCCTTCGGGTTCGATTCCGTCCCCACCAAACAGAATGACGGATTCACCGAGCAGGATTTGATTGACTACTATATACCGAAGGCTATCGTAACGATAACGGTGGTGGACGTATCAGGCTCACCCATACAGGACGCAACGGTCACGGTGGAAGGTGTACAGTACAAAACATTGTCTGACGGTACGGTAAAAGTACGAGGTATGGCAAATAGCACGATGTCGCTGTCTGTAAAGAAAGACGGGTATATGCCGTTTTCTGACAATTCATGGAAGTTTGCCGATTCAAGGATAACGCTAGAGGTTCTTCGGAATACCGTAATCACTGAAAATGGATACAGCATATTGCTTGAAAACGATGGTTTAATATTAACGGAATGATATAATGGAAGATAATCTTAAAATTTCACAGATGCCTCCCGTTGAGACCGCTACGGGAGAAGAGATGATACCATGTGTGACGGGAAGCCCTAAAGAGAACAAATCCGTCACGGTGTCCAAGATAAGACAGGGCATGGTAAAGGACGAAAGCTATGTGCATACCGACAACAACTTTACTACCCTGTTGAAAGATAAGCTTGACGGGATAGAGAAAGGAGCACAGAAGAATACCGTCATAGGCGTGAAAGGTAATGCCGAACAGTCTTACAGGACAGGGAATGTCAATATAACGAAAGACAATTTAGGTCTGTCAAAGGTGGACAATACGTCCGATGCCGAAAAGCCCGTATCCACCATACAGAAATCAGCCCTAGACAAGAAAGTAGACAAGGTGGACGGCAAGGCGTTATCCACAAACGACTTCACCAATGACTACAAGTCGCTTCTCGAACAGATAAAGATGCAGCAGGGGAACATATATGGAGTTGAGATGAGAAGAGGACAGGCAGACCCAGCCTTTCAGACATGGATAGGAAAGGAAGAGTTCAAACAATCCCATCCTATCCTCAACTCGTTCCGTGTGGCAAAGGTAAAGGACGGTAAGGTAGTAGGATTCCTTGACCAGACCAATTTCTTCAAAATGGCTGACGGTAGCCCGTCAAATATTGTAATAACTAGTTCTTCAACTTACGCTCCCGATATAGAAGGACTAGTAGAAGATGACGGAAGTGACATCATGCTTGTAAACACCAAGCCTTTCTGGATAATCAACGGAGGAACGGATGATACATACGAAAGAAGGCTCGTCAGTGACGCTCCGTTTACATACGGTGGCGATACGGCCATAGAGATAAAACCGTTCGGAATGAGTATCGGTTACTCCACGATAAAGGATGGGAAGCAGAGATCTATTTTTGACAACACGGTAAAAGGAACAACGGCAGCAGGAAATCTAGGCGTGAACATAATGGAAGGAAACGGGTGGCCTACGACAAATGTATCACGTTTTGATTTTGAGAAGTATGCTAGAAACAAAAATACGGATACGGCAAAGAACTATCCTTACGCCAATGCGTTCGCCCTTGACCTTGAAGTGTGGTGTACGCTTCTTTTTATCAAATTCAGAACAAAAGACCTGCACGCACAGTCTGTTTGCGGAAAAGGAATATCATCCAACGATTCAGCCCCCGATGCGTCAAGCTGGGGAAAAATGACAGGCGTCAGATTCAAGAAGGCGGACGGTCAGACCTATGTATATTACAAGTTGAACGGGCAAGGATTTAAAGCATCAGAAACAGGAACTGCTTACAATTTTTCACAACTCATAAACAACTACCGTCCTTGCATGAAGATGTTTGAAGCACAGCTTGCCATGTCATACGCAAAGGAACACAATGTCTCTCCCGACACCGAGTTTGAATATGAAAGCACAAAATACAAATACTATAACTTCCAAGGTCATAACGGATTGGCTGACGGGGAGATGTCGGGTATCGTAGCCAAGTTTGTCAATGCAACTGTAACCAGCGGATGGAGTATTCCTGACAATGCGGAAGTGACAGACCGTGAAATAGAGATATGCTTCACACAGCCTATCATTCGCGGACGTATTGCCGGGTGGGGAGATATATGGATGTGGTACAGTGGGATAGATTGTGTCATGCACGATTCCACATCCATAGACATCTATCAGACCTATGACGTAAACAATCTGACTACAGACAATGTAGCCGCAGATAAGAATCCTGGGGAATCTTACGGTTTTGAGAATACGTATGATTTTGTAGGTACTATGGCTAGAGGTGAAGGATTCATGACGAAGAACTTTGAGAACTCGCTTATTGGAGAGGTCAAGGGAAGCAATCTTCACACGGGGGAATGTCATTACAACTGGTTTACGGGAAATGCAAGTGCGGGTAATATTGGAAGGCGTGGTGTTTGCTTTGGTGGTGGGTCGGGCGACGACGATTGTTCTCTGCGGCGTGGTAATTTGGACCGTGATCCTTCAGGCGCGAGCACGCGGACATCGGTGGCGGCTTTCGTTGTACAATAACCCAACCCTAATTTTTCACGAAGTGAAAAATCCCCCTCCCAAAACTTGCAAAATATATTAATAATGTTTAAGTTTGCATAATTAAAAATCTAACCAAATGCGTCAGCAAAGTTAAATAAGTCTGTCAAAGGCGGTTAGTTGAAAAAAGGCGGTCTGTAGAATGGTGGTGTTTACTTTGGTGGTAAGTCGAACAACGACAATTGTTCTCTGCGGAATGGTAATTTGAACCATGATCCTTCAAACGCGAACACGAACATCGGTGGCAGCTAACGTGCTAAAAAAATTACTGCTATACAGAAGCCTCGTCAGGAAGATGAAAAATGTCAAGACAACCCATTGTTTGAGGATGGGAACTTATTAGTACATTTACAGTTGTAGGTATATGGAAAGTTAGTTATCTTTGGCTCAACGGACAAAGAAAAGCACGTAAGATGAAAAGATTGAATAATATTTTTGAAACGATAGGCAGTATGGATAATATTATCTCTGCTGCTGAAAAGGCAAAGAAAGGAAAGAGAAATCACAGGGGTGTGAGGGATTATGAGAAACATAAGGATGAATATCATCAGAATGTTTATCAGATGCTCAAAGACAAATCATACCATGTAAGCAAGTATGAGGTGATAGAGAAAGTGACTGATGCAGGAAAGGTAAGGGAGATACACAAACTCCCGTTTTACCCAGACAGGATTATCCAGCACAGCCTTTTGATACCCATGATGGACAGATGGACAAAAAGCCTTACACTTGATTCATATAACTGTCTGCCCAAAAGGGGTATTACAAGTAAGGTTAAAAAGCACTCCCTTGTGAGAAAGATGAAACGGACATTGCTTGAAATGGACAAAAACGGAAAAATATACGTTTTGAAAATGGATATTAAGAAGTTTTATCCGTCCGTAAGACACAGCGTTTACAAGAAGGCATATAGCAAAGACTTGAAAGACAGGGATGCGTTATGGCTTATGAATACGCTTAATTACAGCAACAAAGGTCTGGCTATTGGCAATCCTGACGCTCAGATAGGAAGCCATTTGGTATTAAGGTCTTTGGATCATGTTATAAAGGAGCAGTTCAAAGTAAAGCATTATTTCAGATTTGCCGATGATATGGTGATATTATCCCACGACAAGAAACAGTTGCATGAATGGCTGTGGAGGATAAGAAATTACCTGTGGTATGAAAAAAAGCTGGAGATGAAGAAAAATTACAGAATATTCCCCGTTTCAGAAGGGATAGATTTCGGTGGATTTGTCTTTACTCCCGGTCATACCAAAATAAGAAAGAGAATAAAGAAAAACTTTGCGTCAAAACGTAATAACCCAAAATCAATTACGAGTTATATGGGTATGTTGATGCACTGTGATTCTAAAAACTTAATTAATAAAGTTTTAGTTAATAATAATAGCCACATGACAAAGATTAGTGACTTGAATATAAGGGTGTCAAGAAAGTTTGACGGAAAAGATGTGAAGATAGACAAACTTGTCGATGAACATATAGACATTCTTGATTTCGATGTAAGACCATCCACAAAGAAGGACAATAGCACATGGGTAAGGATGCAGATAATGTTCAAAGGAGAAAAATGCTTTATGAAAGGCGGATACGAAGCGTTAGGAACATTTCTTTCCCAAGTAGACAAAAGCCTTTTACCATTGGAGGATGTTGTCATAAAATTCAATAGGGGCTATTATTTTGACGGAACATTAGATGTTTAAAATATGGAAAGAGGTTTGATTTTTGACGAGAAGCCTGCCTTTATCTTTGATTTAGGCACTGGATATAGCAATGTTCATTTAAACATTGAACAAGTTGACGAACCCGAAACGGACGATATGGGAAATATTGTACAGGAAAAGTTCGTCAAAAAGTGGAAAGCCGATGTACAGCGTGTAAAGAACCCTGTATCATACGACAAAACGGTAGATGCCGCCATAAAGGATGAATTTCCAAACGGTGAGGAAGAAGCGGCTCTCAGAAAAGGTATTTTAAACAAACTTGACCCAGATTATGTAAAGCTGAACGAGTTTGCAGAAAGTGTGAAACAATCTTACTTAAAAGGATATGGAAAGCAATGACAAACAACAGATAGGTGGGTATTTCTCCACCAAAAACGCTTCAAAGGACGAAGCGTTAAAAGGTTTAGTGGCTGCAAGAATATCAGCATCGGAAGATGTTACCGACAATGAATACACAGCATTGTCAAACCTTATAAGAGTAGCAACATCGGATGGATGCCGTATCTCATTGGTACAGGAAACGAAAAGCAGATCAAGCAGAATAGCACCAACAGGAATGCTTCTCCCGGCAGGAACGGTGGAATATTTTTCAGTCACACCGGGAAGCAAGGTAAGTGTTACGGGAACAGCAAACATATCATCTATTGAGTAGGACATGGGAATGAATTACAACACGATATTAGCCTCTTTACTTGACGGAATATCTCTAGCGTTGAAAAGCGGAAACTCGAATGTTGATGCGGAACAGTTCAATTTCCTTACTGACGCAATAAACAAATCCACTATCATACCGTCTTATTTTGATAGAGAAAATGCCATTAAGTATCTTGATGTGAGCGACACAGAGTTTGCAAGACTTACATATAAAGGCACTAAATTTCATCCCGTACAACCGTTATTATCTCCTGTGAGAGTACAAGGAATGACAAAGCCCGTTTATTTGAAAGAAACATTGGATGCTCTTAAAAACAACGGGCTTATACGTCCAAAGAAGTCAAGGGGTAAATACAAGACTAAAAACTAGACAACCTCATACGCATACATTGTAACACAATCATCTTTATTCTCCATATTAACCGCTTGGAAAATGTTTTCTTCATTATCCAAAGCGGTTATTTTATATGTTCCGTTCATCAGATCAACAGTGTCACCTAATTTTATATAAGCGTACTTGTTTCCACTAGGTATTAAATACGTAATCTTTATTGGATTATTATTCCATTTTTTTAATTCTTTCATACAAATTCCTCTATTTTTTTAATCGTTGTACAAATATAAAGATATAAACATCCATAAACAAGCAAATAACTTATTTTAACAAGTTTAAACTATCTGAAACACAATAAGTTATACTACGAAATTTTTATTTTTGTTTAGACCATCCATGTTGTAAATTTACATTCGTAAAGATGAGTGCACAGTCTTTACGGGAGTTATAATACACACACATTAAATTACAATATTATGGGTTCAGACAAAATTTTTATGTTCGACAATCCTGCCGCTGGAGAAAGCGCAGGTATTATGTCAATGATTCCTGCACTGTTGCAGAATAAAGGATTAGACCCCAATCTTGTAGCTGCCTTGATGAATGGAAACAAAAATCAAGACGCTTGGGGTGGTGCTGGTTGTTATTGGATCTGGATTATCCTGCTCTTCTTCCTGTGGGGTGGTAACGGATTCGGTAACGGGTTTGGCAATGGAGCAAACGGAATCCCTGCTCAATTGAACAATCAAGCAGGACGTGAATTGTTGATGAACGCTATTCAAGGAAACGGAACAGCTATCAACCAGTTGGCTAGCTCTTTGAACTGCTCTACTCAACAGTTGCAAAATGCTATCTGTCAGATTCAAGGACAGATTCAGCAAGTTGGTAACCAAGTAGGTCTTTCCTCTCAACAGATCATCAACTCAATTCAGTCCAATAGTGCAGCTATCGGTTCTCAGCTTGCTTCTTGCTGCTGCGATATCCGTACAGCTATTGAACGTCAAGGATGCGATAGCCGTTTGGCTACGGTAGAGCAGACCAACACTCTGACTAGCAATGCAAACACTCAGTTCAACATCATATCTGCTAAGATTGATGCTCAAAGCGCAATCATCAATGACAAGTTCTGTCAGCTTGAAATGCGTGAAATGCAAAACAAGATTGATGCTCTCAGACAGGAAAATAGCAATTTAGCTTTAGCTGCTTCTCAGCAGGCACAGACCGCTAATATCGTTGGACAACTTAAGGCTCCGTGCCCGGTTCCATCCTATATAGTGCCTAATCCAAATTGCGGTTGTGGATATGGTTATCCGTTCATGGCTGGTTTTGGCGCAGGTTACGCTGCTGGTGACAACTGTGGTTGCAATTGCTAAAATGTAGTTAAGAGTTCTTTGACTTATTGAATTGGGCTTCGTAATCGGATAAAAACATCCATTTATATCCTTTATGTTGATTGATTTTATTTCTGCAACATAAAGAAACACAAGAAGGGATAAATCCTAGTTTTTTTGATTCAGATTGTGATTTCAAAAAGATTATATCTGAATTATTGGTAGTATTTATTCCTACTACATTCTTTGAATTTGGATGAAAGAGCATTAATCTTCTTTTTTGGGCTTCTGAATTATGTTTGCGAGCTAAAGGATAGCTTAAATTCATTTTTTGAGTACAAAATCTTAGATTATAAACATTATTATTTTTAGGATTTCCATCAATATGATCTACTTGGTCATAATGATTAACATTATCTATAAATGATTTGGCAACTAATCTATGGACATAACATATTTTACTATGATTATTTAACCATAAATTTACAATAAAATATCCTTTTCCATCATTAGACTGTTTCATAATATGTGGCTTCCACCATCTTTTAATGCCTTTTGAATTAATCAATAGTCTACCAAGGGAGCAAATACGTCCTTTTGAAGAAACCATATATGTTCCTTCATATCCGATTACGTCCTTCCAAATTTCTCCTTCCAAGGAGATGCTCTTAATAAATTCTTCGTTTGTCATTGCTAACTTATTTTAGTGATGCTAACATAGGAAAAAGAGGGAAGGGCGTTAGCAAACCCTTTTCAATAGGTTGATCGCTCCTATCTATCCCGATGCAAAAATAATAAAATTCTAAAGAAAGGGAAAAGTTATGAGTTATTTTTTTAATCCTTATATGATGGGATATAACGCTAACCGTTTTAAAGGAGTACATAGACTTGACTTTGGAGGAATACCGTTTGTTAGGACGTCTTCTGTAACGACAGATACGACAAATTCAGAGGTTATCTATGGTATTAACCCGTGTCTGTTCAGACGATTGCCAAATCAAGGTATTTTGCTCTTGAGTGTAAATCATGTTCCTGCTGCCGGATCTGATGCGTATCTTGTTTCTGTGGCTACCACATTGACAAATACCACATCAACATCCACAAGCAAGGTTCCTTTGGTGAACGGTTCGGGAGATCAGATTCCGTCTAGTGAAATTTCACAGGGGAATAAATACTTTGTCTATTACGACAAATGTAATGGGATATTTCAAGTAGTTAATCATATCGTTGCACCTGCTACTGCCGCACAGGCTAGAAGCACTGTAAAATGATATTAAAAAGTTAGAATAAGTATGTTTCAATCAATACGACAAGGACAGCAGTTTTTCATATTGCATAAAGGGGAAAACCCAAGATGTGATGTGGGCACTGTGGTAAGTGTTTCAAATCCTGTTCCTAAATATCAGAACGGATATACAGCATATCCTCTTCCGCAAAATGAAATGGTTGTGGATGTGAAAGTTAAGGTTGGAGATGATACTCTTGATTTTCAAAAGTTGCCAGCCAATCTTAGTATAGCAGACTTTTCCCAAGTAGGCGGAAATGTGGTTGTATCGGAAAGCAAGGATGCCATCAATGCAGAGATAGAAGCAATGAAAATAAGTAGTGTAAGGGTTGTGGAATCTGTGGAATACCATCAGAAAGTAATCAAAAGCTGCGATGAGATGCTTACAGCATTGAATCCTGCATTTGCCGAAAAGGCACAGCAGGACAAGGAGATGAAGGAACTTAAAGGTGAATTGTCACAGATAAAGGATATACTTGCACAACTTGCTGCTTCTGGTATCAAATTGCCTGACGTGCAACATGTAAACAATAATAATAACAACAACAATAAAAAATAAATACTATGGGTTGGAAAGTATATGGAATGGGCCGTAGCTTTGAAGGTGAAGATATGGACCGGGAATTAGAAAAAGCGTATAAAGAAGGTTATCGTGACGCTATGGAGGAAATGGATGGACGTTACGGTGAGCGTGGAATGCGTAGAAGAATGGACGACGACGGGCGTATTTGGGATGATGATGATGAGTACGGAGAAAGACGCGGAGTCAAAGGTACTGGTCCTTACGCCAGACGTAGACGCTAATTAAATTGGTTTAAGCCCGTAGTGGTTTGCTACGGGCTATCTTTTTAAAAACAAAAGCTATGGAAAGAACGAGATTAGATGTATATGAGAAACTTCCTTCGGGAATGGAAAAATATCTTGCAGAACACGGATGGAACTTCTCTAAGAAATTATGTGAATATGCCGTTTCCAAAATGAAAGACAGGAACGGAAACAAAATACACCCGTATGACAAGGATCAAGTGGAAACATTAATGAAGCAATTCAATGTTGAGTTGAAGAATGATGTGGAATACAACAAGGTTTATGTATTGAATATGGTACGTGCCGACTATATGGGTTCATCCATAGTCAATGAGCAATATGCCTGTATGTTTGTAAAAGACTATCTTGACGATGTTGACGGAAGCCCTACCCGTGCTCTTGACGAGTATTATGCAAAGTGTATAGCCTGTGGAACACCTTTCTCTTGGGAGGATTATATCTGATTGCTATGGTACGACAAAGACTATACATTGAGGAATATGATTGGACGGTTGATGTATTCTATTCTGTGGATAAATACTCTTATTTAAGAGCGATATACAGACTGGAATATATTGGCTGTCCTTTTCATTTACTGAACAGGATAACGGATAAGATAAAGACTGAAAAATACAATTACGGTGTAACGTATTCAAACAATAAGTGCACTGTAATTATTATCAGTCACAGTACGTCTGATGAAGAATTTATGAATACACTGGAGCATGAAAAACAACACATGATTGGTCATATAATTGATCATTATGGCATAAAGCCTTCATCAGAAGAAGCCGGATACCTTGCAGGATATGTAGGTGCTTTATTTACAAAACCTATAAAAGACGAGATTTGCGATTGTTGTAAGAAAAAACTAAAATAAATCATTATGAAAAAGATTTTTATGGCTATGATTAGCGGAAAAAGCAAAGAAGAGGTGTATGATATGCTTAACGATTCGGAAAAGGAAATCCTGTTCGGTATTGCTCAAAGCATGGGAATGACACGGATGGAAAGAAGAAAAATGAAAAGAAAATACGAAAAGAGAAGATAGGGAAATTCCCTATCCTCTCTTTTATCAGTTAAAACTTTTGTATAATTCAAGATTTTTTAAAACATAACACTCCTTATCCTTGACTTGCGGATACATGTAGGAGGGCAGTCCTGCTATCTTACGAGCATTATCCCAGTATGATGTTCGTTTGTCTATATCAAATAGAAGTTCCGGAGTATCGTAGAACAGGTTCAATTCTCCTGCCTTTTGTACATCTTCATCCCATTTGCCTTCGTCACGGGCGATATATAATCTAAAATTGTTCATATCTATATCAGTTTTACGCCTATTAATAAGGGTTTGTTTTACAGTAATTTATATTCTCTGACATATTCAGTAACTTATTTAAAGACTCATCTGAAAGAAGATGTTTGTTGCTAGAGTTTCCAAGCATTAAACGAGGTTCAATATTTTCATCTCTCATAAATTTCTGTATCCCGTATATATGAAAAAGTAAACCTTCACAATCTACTGCATAGTATTCAATGCCATCGTCATTACTAGCCGATACTTCGTAACCAATACATCCACCATCTCCAATATAAGTACTTATCTCAATATTACGGCAAAAACCGTAACTGATAAGTAATAGCCTTAATACATCTTTTCCACTCATATTCATTCCTAATTCGATTTACACTAATTCAATTATAGCCTTTTTTAAATTAACAAATAAAGGTATTGCTGACATGCCCCCATTGTAATCCAACTGTCTTAAAGATGGGACAACCTCTCCGTTATCATCAATTTCATAATCTGCGATATAGGCTAACTTCTTTGCTTCGGGAACCAATATCCTTTCATGAGCCATGACCGTTATACAGACTTTGCTTCCAATAGGGAATACTTGGTTGGATTCAATGTATTCCTTTTCCAACTGTTCCTTTTCTCCATTCAATTCTTTTAGCTTTAAATCAATGGCGTATCTTTTGCTTAAAAATTCTTCCTTATTCATTTTTTGTCATTCTAATTGATTCTAACGTACTTTCCTGCAATATCGCAGGTTCTCAATATTTCTGCATTATCCTCACCAAAAGCGATGAGAATACTGCCACAGCCAGGAGAATCCCCACGAGTTCCGTCTGGACGGAAGAATTTTATTCGATTCCTCAAAAACATCATACCGGTTGCTTTCTTGAAGATGATGTCTTGAAACTTATTACTGTCACATCGGTTAAAAAGTAGTGCTATACCGTTGCCGTGTTCTGCCAATTTCTCTACAAACTGCCACATAAGCGGTTTGGAGTACGGAGGGTTAAGCCAAATTCGCCCCCCCCAATTTTGTATAAGACCATTGTCCTGCTTGTTGTACATGATTTTTGCAGTAGGCCAAAGAGGGTGCATGGGAGCACATGGATCAAGGTCAAATTCACCCAATGCGTCTATAATTTCTTTCGGTGTGTACCATTCATCGGTACTATTAGCCGATTTTTCAAAGGTTGTATTCATTTCTTTATAGTTTTAATGCTTCCTGTAATCCTGCTTCAAGTGCTTCTTCGTAGACATCCCATTTACCACCATCATTAGGCCCTTCATAAACAGAACTGACTATATGAGTTCCATTGTTAGCTTTAGATATTTCGTATCCATAACCACAGGCACAGTTATATACACATATATGAATATTCTTAGTTTCACGAAGCCACTTTTGGGCAACATACAACACTGGACACAAAAATTCAACTGGTTCGTTATCTATTTCCGTACAACATGACATACTTTGCGGAATGCTGTATCTTCTAATAATATTATCGCAACTTATTGTGTGTTCACACTTCCAATTAAACCCTTTCTCTTTCAGCAACTTTGCTGTTTCTAATGTTACAAGTTCTTCGGTCATAACTATTTCTTGTTTAATTCATTCAACACTTTCTTTACCAATTCATAACGTGGTAATTGCCAATCCTTCGCAATATCATCTATTTTATCGTCATAATGATTGTCGTAAACATACTGATTTAAGTTGTCAACAAACCCATCACTATCAAGTCCTTCATCGCAATCATCAAACATATCAAGTTCACAGGCTAACTTGGAACATTCACAGTGGGATACCCAGTCATAAACACAACCGTCATAAACATTGGTCTGTCTATTGTATTTTTCTCCAACAGAAATTACTCCACCGCAAAAATCGCACCTGTGCTCTTTGCGAGCGACAGGAGTTTCATTTCTTAATACTTTCATAGTTATTCTTTCTATTATTTTTACACTCTTCACAATGTAATTTATAAGCATGGGCAAACATTCCTAGAGTAACAGGTTCAAAGTGAAAATCCGCTTGTTTCCCTTCTACAACAACAGAAACACATAATTGTCCATCACAAAAATCAATATATGCCATAGCATCGTCATTCCCTTTAATGGAAAGTGTTTGTGTCTGTACGCTATCCATTATTTACCTCCTTTAATCTTTTAATTAGTGCATCAGCGCAATTAACCGCATATTTAACGATTGCATCAGAATCACCCCCACGATCTTCTGCTATAACAGCCTTAATAATATCTTTCGCTAGTTCATATCGCCTCTGTTCCCAGTCGATAGCTGAAAAATCAAGTTCGCATTCTCTGAAAACCATATTATCGCATACATATAAATAATCTCCGCTATGTTGAGAGTTGATGTTTAATCAGTTCGTCTACGGTAGCCTTGTGATAACGTCCTGAAATAATGGTTGCATTATCCCAATATTCATCCCAAAAGAACATAATGCCTTTTGGCTCTGTGAAATAATGATCGTTACCAATAGAATCGCCATAAGAAACGCTAAGAATGGAATCTGTTATAAACCACTGCATGTAGTTACTATCATCCCTCAATGCAGCGATAGCCAGGAAAAGTTCCTCGTTTGTTCCGCAATCAATAAATTTCCCACATAAAGCACTATGTTTGTCAAAAGGGAGGTCAAAAGAATCCGCAATCACATAATTAGGAGTATCAAATCCTTTTATTGGATATTGATAAGCCCATATTATACTACAATCAACTGTCCATTCAGGATAGTCTTTGGAATACCCCAATTCTTCCAGCCCTCTCCGAAGCTCCGGTGTGTTTTTACGTATGAAGCACGGTGTTGTAAATCCCATAGTTATTCCTCCTTCCCAACTTTAATATATCCGTTTTCGATGCACCAGCACAGCATTTTATAGGCTGCATCAATGAGTTCTTTACTCTCTGTAATCTTTATCATTGACCTGGAATAAGGTTCCATATACAAGCACGTATAGCTATCTGCAAGTTTTTGCATGGTCAGCACTTGATTGCCGATGAAGCAAGGCAGCTTATCGAGAATATCCTGCAAGGTAAAAACTCCACACTCTTTTTTAAAGGAATGATCATAACTACTGCTTTCAACATAATATAGATTGAAATAGACATCGTACAAATGGTGTTTAATTGCTTTTTCAGCATCTTCCCATAATAACGTGCAACCATCATCATCGGTGGCAATTAATACCATACTTGCATCACTTGTATTTACTCCAAGATCCTTCAAATGTTTCATTTGCTCGAATGACAATACCTGTTTCATTTCTTTTCCTCCTTCGTTTTAATCTCCGTTACTTTCCCACGACTGACAAAGCACTGACCTATTCCCAAATCGAGTAAGGCACAATAGTTATCGTCTAAAAGATTAGAGCATTCCTGGCATAAGGAACATTCATTACAAAATCCTTCTGATGATTCATGCAGCACCCCGTCTATTATTATTCCGTTCTTTACTTCCATACCGTTCATTCATTAGAAGTTACACCCAAACACAATACTTTGTCAGAAACGCCTATATCGTCAAACTCCAAAGTTAAATACTCTGTATCGTAAGGATAAGGGTATCTGCAATTTTTCAATTCTTCATCCGTCAATTTGCGTCTGACACGCATCTCGATTTCAAAATCATCGGGAAGGTTCTCTATGATTTTTCTAAGTTGTCCTACGTTCTTTATTTCCATAATCAATCTCCTTTCTCTTTAATTCGTTCCAGTACATCTCTGTTGGCTTCGAGTATCTCATCGAAAGACGGAATGGGCATCCATGCAACAACATCATCTATAACCTCATCATAATAGCCTCTATTACTTTTCATCCATTTGTTTTTAGATGAAAAATACGCTTTGAATATATCACCATTCGCAACCATTACAATACAATCATCTGATGTGTCACAACCAGCCTTTTCCTTAACACTTATCCAAGGTGATTGCTTTGACTGCCATTCGGCACCAGAAATAAAAGATTCATAACTCTGTTTATGCACTCCATTAATAAATCCACTTATTGTACCTTCGGCATCACATATTTCAAAATGCGTTTGGTGCTCTCTTGCCGCTTCTTCTACTGTCTGTTTCATATCTTATCCTTTAAAATTTTTCATGTATTCACAATCCTCATCACATACACCTTTCTTTGCACAGTGAGGGATATTAGTTCCCCACTCATATTCAAAATTATAACATAGGTTTCTGTATTCTTCCCTTCTTTCCGTAGGACCAAGTGTTCTTGCTGAACTCCATGATTCATAGTCATTGCTAGACGCCTCTTTAAGAACGCATCCATCATCGTTATATAGCTTTCTAACTTCATTCATATTTGTTCCGTTTTTAACCATTTACCTGACATCAGGAAAATGGTAATTATTCGCAATTAAATTCTAATTGCTCTATCAGCCAATTGTTAATCAACTTCCACTAACTCACCGTTTTCCAGTCTATACCATGTATCAGCCTTGACAACCTCACCATCAACTAATACAGCCTTCCAATCGACAATATCACACGTATCTTCCCTTTCTTCAGCTATGACCAAAATTGCACCTATTCCGCCTTTTACCTGAACATTGTTACCTCTTGCCATTGACAAACCATTAGATCCTGTTGAAGCCTTTCCTCTTGCCGTAGCAGCACCACAATAACCAGCCGTGGCAGCACCACTATCACCAGCCGTAGCAGCACCATAATCACCAGCCGTGGCAGCACCATAATTACCAGCCGTGGCAGCACCATAATCACCAGCCGTGGCAGCACCACAATAACCAGCCGTGGCAGCACCACTATCACCAGCC
>OGUQ01000243.1_pt1 | contig 56824 bp, 57 predicted proteins | sample 1574701 | NCBI WGS metagenome assembly OGUQ01 (sample SAMEA2582087, study PRJEB24529) | metagenome | biome: Human gut stool | place: China | collected 2011 | reverse complement strand
TATGCCGCAGAATTATGGACGTTGGCAGCACTCACAAACACATACAGGCACATGCGGAAGAAGCTGGCTATCCACGCTTAAAGACAGTTACCAAACCATGGCTTCAAAAATATCTCAAAAAGATGGATATAAAACCATTCAAAATCAAGTATTATCTTGAGCGGAAAGACCCTGATTTTGAGAATAAGATGCATGACGTTCTCCTAGTTTACAAACAGGTTGAGATGCAGTTTGGCGATGATGGAACGATCACCATACCAGAAAATGGGCATTTGACACATACTATTTCCTATGATGAAAAACCCGGCATTCAGGCTGTTGCCAACAAATATCCCGATCATAATCCGACAGAGGAAAAGGGGTATATCCGCCGGGATTATGAGTATGTGCGGCTTGGAACGCTGTCTTTGCTTGCAGGAATTGATCTTCTGACGGGGAATGCAATTCCGTTGGTCAGCCAGACACACAAAAGTTCTGATTTTATCGAGTTTCTAAAGATTCTCGATGCAAAATACCCAAAAAGTGACACAATACGGTTGATACTGGACAATCATTCAGCGCATACATCAAAGGAAACACGCCGGTATCTTGCAGGGTTACCGGAAGACAGATTTGTGTTTGTATTTACACCGACACACACCTCATGGCTGAACATGATCGAAAGCTTCTTCAGCAAGATGACAAAACAGATGTTAAAGGGCATTCGTGTTAATTCAAAGGATGAATTGGCAGAGCGAATATACCGCTACTTCGATGAAATCAATGCTGAGCCAATCGTCTATCATTGGACATATAAAATGGATGAAATTGATCCTGATGAAGCAGCAACTATTTAAACTATCAACAACTTAATTTATGTTAAATATCAACGATACAGCACACTAGCTATACTCGAACTGCTTCCTTTATTTTCAGAATTTTCGAACCGTTAAACAAAGACTTTATACCCTCTTATAGATAATCGGAACGTCATATCCAAATGTTCTTTTTCCATTCACTTCCATACTTTCGAATACTTCCAAACACGTATCCGAAAACTTTTCCCATAGTTTAAATATCATAACGGGTGAGAACTGACTAGTACTGCCTCCCTCCCAGACACCGTTTCTCTCATAATATAGTGCAGGAGTAAATTTTTTGGATTTTTTTAATTCAATATATTCCACCTCTTTCATAAATTCATATGAAAACGTGTTCTTATCTTCCCCATTTGGAATTTCATAGGATGAAAGTAAAATTCTATCTTCTTTCTCTGTAATCAAGAAAAGATGCGGTGACGCATGACGCTTTCCTTCATTTTCATAATAACTTTCTTCTACAATAAACATGCCCTTAAAATCAGCAGGAAGATTTTTAATTTTATCATTGCAAACCGTATTTACGTGCTGTGCATAAGGGTATGTCTTTCCTGCCTTTTTCATTGCATCAAATTGCTCCTTATTATCAAATCGTCCTGTTATCAGTTTTACAAATTCTTCTATTTTCGTCATAGCTTACCTCCAAAATATATCACAATCTCTTGGAATCTTCGGCCCAGCAAAATCGAGGCCTGCTAATTCAATTTCTAGTTACACCCACAATTCAATGGTGGTTTATTATCAGCTCTCCTAAGGTTACTGTTACTGCTCGTCCTAAAAGACGGATATCACAAGCACATAGGATCCTTTTTTTATTGCCCCCACACACCTCTGCTTATTCCATTCTCCCCAACATAGCTAGGGGATTAGGCTTTTCATTAACGAAAGACTATCGATATTATATCCTGCAAAAATAACAATATTTTGATAATCTAATCCATTTTTCTTAAAACTGGGGGATACATCCCTACCCACAGATTTCTCCAAAATTTATACGTAAAAATTGACAATCCTTAATTATAAGATAAATTATTTCTGGTCAAGTACGGACTGGATCTGTTTCATCAGCTGATCGTAGTTTGACTGATCATCGATTCCGCCCATGAATGGCTCGCCAATGATATTTCCGTCTTTATCTACGAGAACGGTTGTAGGGAATGCCATGATGTTTCCAGCATATTTTCCAACTGTTGAATTAGAATCGAAAGTCAGGTTCTTGTAGGAAGCGCCCTGAGCTTTCAGAATTTCTTTTGCTTCTTTGATTCCCGCTTCATTGTTGTCTAAAGTATCCGTGTTGATACCAACAACTTCGCCACCCATTTCTTTGAGTTTCTCATTTAATTCATTCAGCTTAGAGAGCTCTCCGACACATGGCTTGCATCCACTGAACCAGAAGTTTACAACTGTAACTTTGTTTTTAGCGAAAAGACTGTCATCTACATCGTTTCCATCCAGATCTTTTCCTTTGAAAGCTTTGAATACAGCTGTGGATTCGTCTGATTTGGAGGAAGAACTGTCAGAGGAATCGGATGCAGCAATCTCTTTCTCAAGCTTGGCAATTTCTTCTTCAATTCCGCGGATTGTCTCGATGTCTTTGCACAGAGTTTCATATTCTTCTTCAGAGAAAGAGTCTTTGTTAGATTCCACTGTGCTTGCGAGGGAATCAGCATAGTTTTCGCTCATGGCATCACCGGCAGCGTTCTTGTTCATAAGACCAAAGGCTTTGTCCCATGCATCTTTGTGATCAGCAAAAAGCTGGTTTTCCTGCTGGTAAAGGTCGTTCAGTTTTTCGTTCAGCTCGTCTGCGCTGCCAGTTTCTGTTGTGGAAGAAGATTCCTGTTTTGTGTTTGTATTGTTTGTTGAGGAAGAGCTTCCGCAGCCTGTAAACGCAAAAAGTACAGAAATGGCAAGGGATGCAGCAATTACCTTTTTTAATTTCATTGAGTTTGTTCTAAGTGTTTTGTTTTTCATGAGTTTAAATCTCCTTTTCAATTTTATTTTGTTCGTTTTAGTTTATTTATTGTCAGCCTTTTTTTTGTTTGAAAATCCGTAATGATAGCAGATTGCATCAGTCGGACAGGCTTTCATACATTCTCCGCATCGGATACACTCCGGATGGTTTGGTGTGTCTACTACATTGACATCCATCTTACAGACACGACTACATTTCTGGCAGCCAACACATTTCTCATGATCAACCTGAATCTTAAGAAAAGATACCTTGTTAAACAGTGAATAAATAGCACCCAGCGGGCAGATCCATTTACAAAATGGACGGTAAAACAAGATGCTCAGGATGATGAAAAGCGCAAGGATTGTGAACTTAAATGTAAATAAATGTCCGAGTGCGGCACGGATTCCTGAGTTGGCAAGTGCCAGCGGAATTGCGCCTTCAAGTACGCCCTGTGGGCAAATGTATTTGCAGAAGAAAGGATCTCCCATACCAAGTGAATTGGTTACAAATGCCGGAAGTAGTATAACAAAGACGACCAGAATCACATATTTCAGATACCGCAGAGGCTTCAGTTTTGCGGTGGAAAATTTCTTGCTCGGAATCTTATGCAGCAGATCCTGGAACCATCCAAACGGACAGAGGAATCCACAGATAAACCGTCCTAACAGAACACCTAACAGGATGAAAAATCCGGTGATGTAGTAGGTAAATTTGAATTTTGAAGAACCGACCACGGCTTGAAAAGCTCCAATCGGACAGGCTCCGGTAGCAGCCGGACAAGAGTAACAGTTTAGTCCCGGGACGCACATCGTTTTTACATTTCCCTGATAAATTTTCCCTTTAAACAGATTCGGGATGTGAATGTTGGTCAGTAGTGTAGCAGCTGCCTGAATCCATCCGCGGAAGCGGACCAGAGGGTTTTTGTTTGATTTCATTTTCTTATCCAATTCCGACACACTCCATACATAATTTTATTGCTTTGCTGAGTACTACAGCGGCTTCGCCGCGGAAAATTCCGCCAAAGAAAAGAACCAGACCGGCTGTAAGTAAAAGAATCTGTGATGCTTTTTCAGATTTCATAAAATACTCCTTTCAATGTTCAAAGTCAGTTTATTGACTTTTCGATGTTGGCATTATACAATAGGAGGTGTAAAATTTCTGTTAAGAAGATGGAGAAAAATAAAGTGAGATTATTAGTCGTTGAAGATGAGAAGAAATTATGTGACATGATCGCGAAAAGTCTGCACCAGAGCGGCTATGAGGTGGATGTATGCAATGACGGAGAAGAAGCATTGGATATGATTTATGCTGAAATGTATGATCTGATCGTGCTTGATCTTAATCTTCCTGGGGTGGATGGGATGGAGATTCTTCGGGAACTTCGTAAAGAAGATGAAGAGACAAAGGTATTGATCTTGTCTGCGAGAAGTCAGATTGCAGATAAAATTGAAGGGTTGGATGCAGGTGCGAATGATTATATGGAAAAACCATTTCATTTGCAGGAACTCGAGGCACGCGTGAGAAGTCTGACGAGACGAAAATTCATACAGAAAAATGTCTGCCTGGAATGCAACGGCATTCGGTTTGATATAAGAGAACGAGTGGCGTATGCAGAAGAGAATCCGGTTGCGTTGACGAGAAAAGAAAATGGGATTCTAGAGTATCTTCTTCTGAATCAGGGCCGGCCGGTCAGCCAGGAAGAGTTGATTGAGCATGTTTGGGATTCTTCTGTGAATAGTTTTAGCGGCTCTATTCGTGTGCATATGTCTTCTCTGAGGAGAAAACTCAAGGCGGGACTTGGCTATGATCCGATTGTAAATAGGATTGGCGAGGGTTATAAGATAGGAGGAGATAGCAAAGCATGAGAAAATTATCACTCCAGTGGAGACTGACAATCCTTACTACAGTGTTGATCACAGTATTGTGCGGATGCCTTACATTTTTCTTATATAAGAATGGAGTCTATTATATCGATACACTTCAGGAAACAGTTACAGATCAGGGAAAAACACCGGAAGCACTATACATTGAGATTCCGGATAATGAGTGGGACAATTTTGCATCACAATTTGCTACGGAGGTGTATAATTCGAAATCCGATTATAGAAACAGAAGTCTACTGATCACAGGTGTTGTAGCGTTACTTGGTGGAGCGGTGACATATTTTATTAGTGGCCGTGCATTAAAACCGCTCAGAGAGTTTTCTGAGACAGTTGAAAAAGTACAGGCACAGAACCTGACGGATTATACGATCGAAGAGAATAAGATTGCAGAGCTGGACATACTTCGTACGTCTTATAATAAGATGCTTTTGCGACTGTCGGAATCGTTCGAGACACAGCGCCAGTTTACCGGGAATGCAGCACATGAGCTGCGGACTCCTTTGGCATTAATTCAAGCACAACTGGACCTCTATCATGCGTCAGAAAATCCGGAGAATGGGGAAGCGGCGCAAGAGACGATCCAGATGGTGACAGAGCAGAACGAGCGTCTCAGCAAGTTGGTCAGAACACTTCTGGATATGAGTGAGTTACAGACAGTAGCGCGCAATGACAAGATCGAACTTTGTGGACTAATCGAGGAAGTGCTGGCAGATCTGGAACCGTTGGCACAGGAAAAAGGTGTTACACTGATACAGAAATCGCAGAGTACAGTAGATGAAAAAGAAGAGAATGCAGGCGAGGGTCTGATGCTGACAGGAAGTGATATACTGATCTATCGGATGCTTTATAACCTTGTTGAAAATGCGATTAAATACAACCATACAGATGGAAAAGTTACGGTATCGGCAGAACGAAAGAGGAAAGAAGTTGTTCTGACGATTGCAGATACAGGAAATGGAATCGATGAGACATTCCGAGAGCGGATCTTTGAACCATTCTTCCGGGTGGATAAGTCAAGTAGCCGAAAAATTGGCGGTGTAGGTCTTGGACTTGCAATGGTACGCGAGATCGTGCGGGTGCATGACGGGGAGATTGAGGTTCATGGAAATGAGCAGGGCGGAACGACATTTGAAGTGAAAATGAGTATAGAAAGACTAACTATTAAAAGTCAAGTCTAAAATGAAAGTTTTTTGAATGAATTGCAGAAATGCATTTCAGATATATTTGAACCTTGAAAACTGTATGACAACAAGAGCATCTTTATAGGTGCTCTAAAAGGAGATATTTACAGAAAAAAATTAAGCAGTTGGCAGATATGCTTTTCCTGATTTCTCCATTGCAAAAATCAATCGCACAAGCTTCTTAGCGGCATGGGATATGGCAACATTATAATGCTTGCCTTCCGATCGTTTCTTTTCAAGATATGCACCAAAAGATTTATCCCAGTGACAGACATATTTTGTGGCATTGTAAAGGGCATACCGGAAGTATCTGGAACCTCGTTTCTCCATATGGGAATAACAGTTGTCTAACTGTCCGGATTGATAAGTGGAGGGAGACATTCCTGCATATGCGAATATCTTATCTGCGGAATAAAACGAGAGAAATCCCCAATCTCAGCGATGATCATTGCGCCCATCCGGTAACTGATACCGGGAATGGTAAAGATTGGCGATTGGATTTCTTCATCCATGATTCGTTTGATGGCTGCTTCAATCTCGTCAATCTCAATCGCTAATTCCCGAATAAGTTTTATGGTGTGCTTTAGTTTCAAAGACTTGGCAGGCATATGAGAACCGATAGAACTTCTTGCAGCGTCACGAAACATGACAGCAGTATCTTTTCCATATCTGCCTTTCGAACTATCAAAGAGTAGGTTGGAAAGCCTTGTGAGATGTGCATTTGCAACAGCATCTGCACTTGGAAATCCACAAAGCAAAGCATAGACGGATGCCATATGAAGCGTAGGAACAAGTCTTTCCAGCTCCGGGAAAAGAATACAGACAAGTCTTGAAACAGAACTTTTCAATTTTGCCCGTTCTTTGACCTTATCAAAACGATAACGGGTTAGTGACTTTAATTCCTCATTGTGGTAAGATGTATCTGAGTAGAGCCGATTATCCCATAAGTATTCAATCAAATCTGCCCTTGTACAGATGACTCCGTCATGCTCAAAAAGATAATACATGATCCGCAATTCATTTTTTGTAAGCTCTGCCTGTTTTCCACCTGCCTCTATAGTTCCTGTCTCCAACCACAGAGATATTCCCTCATGAGTAAGGTATCTACTCTGTTTCTTTTCCAATCTGTTCTATCGTAAAGGAAGCAAAAATATTCTCAAAATGCTTTATTTCTATATTTATATCCAGCAACAAGTCAACAAGAGTTTTTATCGCAAGAAACTCCTATACTTTTACATTTAACTTTTTTGATCTTTGTGAGAAAATATTTTCAAATTCAGTGGCCATATTCTCTTGTATTCTTGAATATATATATTTATTGCTTTCATATTTTCTCATCCCCTGCACACCATTCAAATTTATTTACAAATCAATCTTTCTTCTGATCTATCAAATCATAACTCAGATCCAAAAAATCCAATATCTTTGCTTCGCTCACCCTTCCATCCAACAACATTGTAATCCAGTACTTTTTATTCATATGATATCCCGAAAGAAAACCATAAGTCTGTGTCAGAAGTCCAACCATATCCGGTTCGCACTTCACATTGATGATATCTACCATGCTCTCTTCTTCTAATCCCAACCTAGATTTTTCAACCTGCATCAGCACTGCATACCACTTTCCATTTTTATGCCGAAGCACTGCACTTTTCGGTGATGTTTCCCAGAGATACTCTGGAACTGTTCCATATTGGTTTTTTACATATTCAAAAATCTCTTCTCGTTTCAAATATTCCACTCCCTGATTACTCTATTTTATCAATCTCATGATTGTACTTTTTGTATTTATCAACAGGCAGGACATTAGCCCTGCCCACCTTTTCTATTATAGCATTGTTCCTCTGCTCCTACAATGCAATCCATTCTTTGATTTTTTCTCATTTTTTAATAAGTAACCAGTCCATATCCCAAAATGGACTGGGAATTCACTGTATAACTATTCTGCTTTACTGCATCTCCACTATTTCCTTCAATCGTATGTACCGTAGTTCCATCACAGCTTTCCACGATTCCTACATGGTCACTGGCTCCATCCTGATTCCAGTCAAAAAAGATGAGGCTTCCTGGCGTCGGAACACTTCCTCCACCTTGCCATTTTCTCTTTGCCTGAAACAAAGCCACACCGTCCGTACAAACAGAAAACTTTGGCACTACTTCCTTTTGAATAAGTCCTGCCTGATCCGCACACCAGCTGACAAAACAGGCACACCATTCTTCCCGACTGTCAAATCCATACCATGACCAGAACTTCTGGCCGCCTTCGTTCCCCAACTGGCTTTTCGCAATGGTCACAAGCTGCCCCTTTCCAAAAAGTCCGGCAAACAATCCCCCGCCGGAATAATATCGAAGCACATGGGGTACATACTCCGGATCGCCATACCTTGGCCATCCATGGGCGGCTGCCTGTTCCTGGGAAAACTGCAGTGCATTGGCTTCACTATAGCCCCCATGTTTTCGGATTGCCCATGTGATGTACCCATTCCCGTAATTATAGCCTTGTAAACTAAGTTTTAACTTGTCCATATCCTGTGGGCTTTTACATCCGGCTTCCCGGACACAATCTGCATAATACTGTACGCCTACCTTGATGGAATAGTCTGCATCCTGAATTGCACCAGGCGTATTAGGATACTGGGTATTATACGGACACTCGCTGGCCTGCATGGGATCGGTTCCTCTCCCGCCGCTTTCCTGCATCATGATTGCCTGGATGACCGATACATATTCCGGGATTCCAAATTCACTGGCATACCGCTGGATCACTTGGGTATGGGCCAGGACTTCCGCACTCAGCGGCTCGCTGCTCTGGGAACTCCCGATAAACGAAGCGCCGCCAATGATTCCTACAATAAGGATCAAGATCACAAATACCATACCACCGCCTGCCATCAATGCTGCAAAAGCTGCCTTTACCGCATGGGCGGCAGCTTCCGCCATAGCTTTCAGCCCCCTGGCAGTTGTTTTTGCCGCCTCGGCGCTTTGTCTTGCTGCCTGGGCAGAACGCATGGCAGCCCGTTTTGCTTCCCTTGCCGCCCTCATAGATGTTAGAGCCTGTTTTTTTTGTAAGATTGCCTAGGTTTTCACCTTCTTGTAAGAAACCGGGGACGCTTTCACCATGCGGGGCGCTGTTTTTACTGCCCGGTTTCCGGCTTCCTTGATCGTTTTCTCCGCTTCCGGTTTGACCTTGATGCTCCGTCCGGCTCCTGTGCGCCCTTTCTTTGCTCTTGCCTGTCCTGTCTGGGCAGATGCTCCGCCGTTTCCTGTTTCCCCGTCCAAAGGGGCGGTAACAGCTTCTCTCTGCTTTTGTCTTTGTTCTTTTAACTTTTCATAGGTTTTCACTGCCAGCTTCTTTCCGCCACGATAGGCTGCAAAAGCGCTTTCTTTCCCAGCCCGCTGTTCCCTTTTTTTCAAAAGGGCTGCACCATCTCCCCTGGTCTTTTCTCCCAGGGCCAGTGTTTCTTCCATACAGGCATGGTACAAGTCCTCACTTTGAAACAGCAGGCGCTTGGGGTATAAAAATTCAGACTTGATATACGCCCAGGCAAACTGCTCCGCATTCATGCCATGGTACTGGAAAAAACCACAGGCTGCGAAAGGGGCAGCCCCTAAGATGCACAGCCACCCGGTCATTTCCTGTCCCACATACTTTCCCAAGCCAAAATAAATCCCTACCGCCACAGCGATGGCAAGCAGGGAGAAAATACACTGGCGCAAGTTCAGTCCCATAAACATGGACTCCTGATAGTTGCGGATCTCTTTATTCATTTTTACTTCCATATACTTCTATCTCTCTCTTTCTCTTTTCTTTTTTCCTGTCGATTTCCCTTGGACTTTTTCCTGTTCTTTTGGAATATCCAATCCCCATTGTCTGCAAAATTCTTCCACCCCTTCCCGGTCATACTGGGCAAGCCTTGAAAAGTCGAATGCCACCGGGGTGTAGGTGGCAAATCCTGAACGGGCTTGTCCCGGCAGCACCTTTCCCAGCCTGTTCTTTTTGATGAATGCCAGCTTGTCCTTCGTAAAATCACCGCTTACAAATGCTTCTTGGGGTTCCAGCCCATACCCGCCTGGGAGATTCACCGTCAAATCACCAAATAGTTCCAACTCCCCTTCACTTTGGCTGTACATCAAAACCGCAAGCCCGTTTCCATAGGCATAGCTGGACACTTTCAAGGTGATCTCTTCCTTGCCAAATTCCCAATGAAAAGGCAGTGTATCACTGCTTTCCTGATTTCCATTTTTCTCATATATTTCTTTACGCATGGTTCTTTCCTCCTATAATCCCATCATTTCTTTTACGATCCGGTCAGATGCTTTCACCGCACCCACCAGCACCAGCAGATTGAACACCAATTCCCCTACATAGTTCCACACAATGGTCACTGCACTTAAGAACGTATCCCCAATGGCCGGCGGACTGGCAGAATAGACGAAAAAAATGATGCAGGCCAGTGCAATGATCGCCCCTTCCAGACACACCCTGCATAGGACTTGATAAAGTTCTTTCCCACCGACTGGGAAGGCTCTCCCGCAAAGGTGGAAATGGGGATGGGTGCAATGGCGGTATACATATACAGCTTGAACATCCTTCCATATACTGTAAGGATCATGATAAAAGACAGCACTGTGATCAGAAGGCTTCCAAGCAGTGTCACGATCCACAAGGGAATGGATTCCAGCATCCCTACTGATTCGATCTTTTCCACGATCTCTGCCGGGAGCTCTGTCACACCCCCGTTTGTCATCCCCGACTGTGCCATGATAGTAGACACGATCCCCTGTACAATGGAAAACAGGGCTGTCATCAATTCCATGCCATACATGATGGCTCCTTGTGCCAGTGCAAACCGGATAAAGGCTTTGAGGGCATGTTCCGGCTTTTTCATGTCTGTAAAGCTGCCACAGGTCTTTACGATCCCGGCTGAAAAAAAACAGTACCAAAAGTCCATACCCAATGGCAGTCAGAGCCCCGTTGATCCCGGTGATGACACTCCAGATCGTCCCGCCCTTAAAGGATTCCGGGCTTTGGGTAAGGAGCGTCCAGATTTCTGCCAGTTTCTCATTCCATGTTGATAATGCGGAGTTTAGGTTCTGCACGATCCAGTTATCACTCAAACAGTCTCACCTCCTTTACCGGGGGCAGGAAGATGTCCTCCCTGCCCGCTTCTGTCTCTTCCTGCTACCCAACGATCAAGTCCAGGATCTCTTTTGCAAAGGTGATGATGACACCGCCTGCCAGCGTCAGAAACCCGTTGGCTCTCTGGCTGGGATCATGGCTCTTTAAGCTCAAACCCACCTGCACCACACCAAATCCCAATAAGATCAAGTCGATGGCCCGGATCAGGGAGAAGATAAAGGTGGACAGGTTATTGATGACTGACAGGGGATCTCCGGCTGCAAGCACCGGGATACCTCCTACCGTCATAGTAAGCCATCCATCACTATATTGTCCGGTAAGATATTCACACAGTTCCGATAATTCTTCCGTTTCCAGATATTCCTTTAGTTCTAAGATTGTACAGCCATATAGCACTCCATCGGCTTCTTTCACGGATGGAACTGCGGATAACACTTTTTCTTTGATGGCAGCACTTCCATCAAAATAATCCATCAGATTATCTGTCTTATCATCCTCATGTCCGACACGGCTGTATTCCGCAATCTTCTCTTGAATTTCAGAAACATACGGTATCAAATCTGCTCCATCAAAGAGTACCTGTTCTTCTTCTAATTCATGATATTCCTCTCCTTCCCAATCTTGTTCCATCTCATTTGGAAGAAATGTTCCTGTCAGTGGTGTCAACAATTCTATTTTGATCGTATCTTCCATTCGCTTCACCTCCCACGTTCCCTTCGCTGTTTCTGCTGTTTTTCCCATGCCTGTTTTGCCAGGTCTCCATAATCAGCTCCCTCTATTGGGGGCAGATTACAGAAAACAGCATATTCTTTTTCATAATGCTCTTTTAACTGTTCACATGCCCACCGTCCTGCAAAATCATTATCGGTGCAGATTTCAATCTCTGTCACCTCTGGATGCTTCTTTAGGAAATGCTCCAATGCATCCGGGCGTTTCATCTTCTTCGGTGATTGTTCCATCCCTTCTTTTGGTGCTGCTATCCCACCCAGAGACAGGCGGTACTTATTGGTCCTTCCATCTTCCAGTGTCATATGGGCAAGGGCGTCAATGCAGGCTTCATACACCGCTACCCGATGACTTTTCCCCAAAGGCGGAACACAAAAGCTATACTGTTTGTTGCTTCCTTCCTGTTCCATTTTAAAACTCTTTCCCCGGGTGTCATAAATCCCACGCAGAAACGCATACTTTGCTTGCTCCTGCTCATCCAATCCAACAAAAACAGCGTTATGGTATGGAACGCTCTCATACAAGATTCCAAGCTGCACACAGTAATCCAATACCTCATCCCGGATTCCCCTTTGGTTCAAATATCTCCGCACCCGGTAAAAACTGTCATTGGGCAGGGGCAGGGAAAAGGGCTTCTTCCTAGGCGCTGGTTCTGCTCTGGGAACATACACAGGAGTCTGCTCACACAGGATTTTTACGGCTTCCGTATATCCCATGCCATCTACCTGCATCAAAAACCGAAGGGCAGACATTCCACCGATATTCCTGGATTTCCAATGCCATTTACTGGTGATCTCATTAATCTTAAAACTATCATGGTCCTGAAGCTGCCATTCATTTCTTGTCCTTGTTTTCTTCAATCTCCCCGGTTGGTATGTCTGCAGATACTCATAGGCTCTCACCTGCTTGGCTGCCTGATACTCTTCTTCAGTAATCCAGGCCATCAGATCACCGCATTGCGAAGAGCCTCCACCTTATCGGTACGCTCCCACGGAAACTCTTTTCTCCCGAAATGTCCGAAAGCTGCTGTCTGTCGGAAAATCGGACGGGTAAGGCGCAGGCTATCCACAATCTGCTTCGGAGTCAGCCCAAACACCAGCGGGATTGCCAGCTCCAGACAGTCATCGGCACACACCTTCCCCGTACCAAACGTATCCACCTGCACCATGACCGGCTGGGCAACCCCAATGGCATAGGCCAAAGACACCTGACATCTGCTGGCAAGTCTCGCAGCGACAATGTTCTTGGCAATGTATCTGGCCATATACGCTACCGAACGGTCTACTTTTGAACAGTCTTTCCCAGAAAATGCTCCGCCGCCATGGGGAACCATGCTGCCATAACTGTCTACCATCAACTTCCTTCCGGTCAGTCCCGTATCTGCATCCATGCCTCCGCAGACAAAACGACCTGATGGATTGATAAAAATTTTTGTATCTTCATCTGGCGGAAGGAGACGAAGTGCCGGAAGAAGCACCTTTTTTCGGATCTCTGCTTCCAGTTTCTTCAGATTCTTGTCCTCCGTATGCTGACAGGACACTACCACACTGTCCAGTCGAACAGGCTTTCCGTTTTCATATTCTACGGTCACTTGGGCTTTTCCATCGGGTAGAATTCCCTGAATATAAGAGCTTTGTCTGCAAGCAGATAATTCTCGGACAATTCGATTTGCCAACACTACGGGTATGGGCATGAGCTGCTTCGTCTCATCACAGGCATATCCGATCATCACTCCCTGATCCCCTGCCCCTTGGAACCAGTCCATCTGATTGTCAGACACTCCTTCCCTTCGTTCTTTTGAAGTATCGACTGCCCCTGCGATATCGGGACTCTGCTGATGGACAAAGGTATCCATTGCAATCCCCTCACTGGAATACCCAATATCAGACAGTACCTTTCGCACGACTGCAAACACATCCGGTTCATAGGCACTGGTAATCTCTCCCGCCACAATAATATTTCCTTTTGTAGCAAGCACTTCGCAGGCTACTCTGGAATTTTCATCATTCTTCAGACACACATCCAAGATTGCATCTGCGATCTGGTCGCACAATTTGTCCGGATGTCCTTCTGTTACTGCTTCTGCTGTATAAAATTTTCTCATATGAATTTCCTCTCTTTCATGCAAAAAAGGCAGGATACCTTCCTTTTTACGGGAACATATCCTGCCAGCTTTCTTATTACTTTCATTTTTTTATTATCATAAATCTTTCCAAAGAAAAACTCCCCAGATAAACTGGGGAGCCTCCAGAAGCTATACCTTACGGTCCTACGGCTTCGTTTAAACATTTATAAAGTACCCACTGTATCTTGATTGCTCAAGCGTGGGACTTAATCATAGTATCTCTGTTCTTCTTTATTATATGCAACTACCTTCTCTTTGTCAACAAATTTTTAGCAGTCACATTTTACAGGTTGTATGCTCTTTTGAATTTTCCTTTTACAAGATTAAAATCTTCCGGTGTTAAAGTACCAATACATCCTCGATTTGCATCCAGCCTTGCCTTACTAACTGCACGTATCTCCTCACACTGGATCATACTGTCTTTATCCAAAAATTCATAAGTATGCATAGACGCTGGTATCGTTCTTCCCGGAATCACTTGCTTTTCTTCATCTTCTGTATCAGAATATAACAAAAACCATGAATCCTGAATCGGCAAACATCTTGCGTTTACTTTTCCTTTTGCATCGGTAATACAAACAACTACCACTTTTTCAGAATTATTGATTTTATTATTGGACATCACCAGTACCGGACGCATTTTATTTTTCTCCGTTCCTATGTTATATCCCAAATCACAAAACCATATTTGCCCATGTAAAACCTGTCTATGTTTATTCGTATTAAATTTTGATACCCGATTGTAATTTACTTTATCTTTTGTCCAACTGGCAATATTATAATATTCCTGTGCTTCCTGATTCATTCGCATCACCTACTCATATATGATAAAATTCATTATAATTCACCCAATGTGTATCTTCAACTACTTTTTAGGCTTTTCAATAAGTCTTACACCACCCAAAACCATTTCTTATCTGTCCTATAATAACGAAAAGACCCCCGTAGGAGTCTCTCCGGACTACAGGCTTCACAAGTTTCTGTAGTGCGATCACTAGGCATAGTGTAACCGCTTCTGACACACTTGTCAAGAACAAAAGACCTTGTATTTCACATTCTACGCATCTGGTTTTTGCTATCCTATAAAACTACGTTTTACTTCTGATAAAAATTCTTTCTCTGTTATGCCAGCAACCTGGGAACACAATTCCACAGATACCCCATATTGCTTATAAAATCCTAATGCAGTTACACTTTTTGCAAAGTCTGTTGCTTGTTCTATCGTTTGCTTTGTATCGTACAATACTTCTTTGGGTATCTCAATAACAACCTGCATCTTCTTCCCCCTTTCACATTTATTTTGTTTCATGCTGCTATCGAAATTCTGCAAAGACTTCCGATGCCTCCCGTACTCTTCCGTTTTCCATATCCTTGTATCCTGCGTCCAGCTTCTGATGAATCTCTTCCACAGTCATGAGATCGGCATTGATAACACCGTTCATTTTCTGCATTCCGTCCGAACCCATGCACTTTGTTTGTTCTTTCTGCTCCATGGAACACCTCCCTGTCTTTATGGAATGATTGTAACGCTTTTTCAGGCAGTTGAACAGAGTTTTTCTATTTTTAAATACTTCTTGAAAACACTCTTCCGATAGATAGAAGATACATCCAGATAGCTGCGAAAGTCTCAGTCTTCGAACACTTTCTGACACTACATCACGCCACATTTCGTTGTGCATCCTACATCCTCGAACACCTTTTTTTTATGATGGTACTGTCTTTTTCATGCAGTTGTGTCTCACATTCTGCACTTTTTGGGTACTTTCAAACACTTCCCGGCAACTTCAGTTCCAAAAAGTCACCAAAGGGCTGGAAAAGCACCCACTTTTGAACACTCCTCCAACACTACAAGACTACACAAGCCGCCACAACTTGTTGCACGTTCCTTAACTTCGAACACTTTTTGTTCCGTAGCATCACTTTCCGACTTCCATCCCGTCTCACATTCTGCACTTTTGGAGTGGTTTTGAACACTTCCCGCAGGAAATTGCCCCAGATCACCGCAGGATATATCCAGAGAGCAGAAGAAAGTACCTATCTTTGAACACTTTCCCCGTTTAAGTCCCTACTTTTACTGCCACAAGGATGTTCCGGGCTTCTTTCCACTCATAAGAACAAGTCACCAGTGTCAGAGTTTTCTCACAACCTATGCCATCTACCCCTGTTTCAAACAGCGACAGCGCTTTTGCCTGCTGTACATAAGCCTCCGCACCCTGTGGACTGTGAAAAGATGCCTGCTGAAAGTCAAACATGGACACATCGGCTTTCAAGACTGCCGCTATCTGGTATTCTTCCATGCCTTCCTGTGTCTGAAAAAACACCTTGGGATGTGCTTTCCAGTAATCATAGGAGACGTACTGATCCAGATTCCCGAACATTGCACCGCTGTTCATGTTGTGACCGTAGATGGTCAGATTCCCGGATTCTCCCAGAATACAGTCTGCCTGGAAGAACAAACTTCCATTGATGTCGTAGTTTCCCCGGTAATCTCTCCGCAGATAATACTCTGGATCTTCCACATTGCTCTGCAGTACCGGATAATCGATGCCACTCTCCGGGATCGTAAGCCAGCCCCGAACATTCAGATACTTACTCTGGAGGGATCGAAGGTCAATGGCAGACACTTCCGGTTCTCTTCCAGCCTGTTCTGGTTTCTGTCCCGGAGAGCCCCCGCCCGGAGGAATATCCTCCGGGAAGCAGGTTTTTAACTCCTCCACCAGTTCCCTGTTCTGCCGGGGAACGGCCACATAATCATAATAAAGCAGCGCTGCACTGAACATACAGACAGCACACAATACTGACTGCAGAATCCACAGCTTATTCTTCTTTTTTCGCTTTTTCCGTTTTTCCATGTTTCTTCTTATAAATTATGGTTACCATGAGTCCGGCTACTGATACTCCCAGAAGAACAAACAGCAGGACTGGTTTCCAGTGATTATCCCCTGTCTGCGGTACACCCGGTGTTTCCGGTGTTCTTGCATCCTTCATCTCCACTTTCTGAATCTCCATAGTATCTTCCAGTGTAAATTTCACATCCTCTGCAATCTCATAACCTTCCGGTGCGGTGATCTCACGCAGAGTCAGCTCCTCCCCTACTGGAAGTTTCTCTACCAGATGAGGTTTCCCGTCCGTTACCCACTCTTCCAGAATCTCACCCTCTTTATTTAAGATCTGCAGCTTGGCTCCTTTCAGTTCTTTGCCTGTGGTAATATCCGTCTTGGAGATTTCCACTTTGGAATAGGCATCCTTCATCTCCACCTTGGTCACACTGCCATCTTCCTTTACTTCAAACTCGATATCTTCCGCAGATACATAGCCCTCTGCATAAGGCGGCAATTCTTCATGGAGCGTATAAGTTCCCTCTGGCAGTCCATATACCACGTGCGGTTCTTTCGTACTGATCCACTCTTCCACAATGTTGCCCTCTTTATCGATGATCTGCAGCTTGGCTCCTTCCAGTTCTTCCCCGGTTGTAGCATCGGTTTTCGTAAACTGGCTCTCAGTCGGCTGGTTTTCCACCTCTTTGGTCAGCTGGATTTCTGCAAGGTTCTGGTCTGTATAAGAGGCATCGATTTCCCAGATTTCCTCATTTGAAAGATACCCCGGTTTTCTCACTTCCTCTTTCACATAATATTTCCCATGGTAGAGGTCGCTGTCAAAAGTAAGCTGTCCGTTCTCATCCGTTGCTTTCTTTTCCAACAGCGTATCCTTTTCTACAAGAACCTCACCCTGCTGGGACAGGATATCTTCTCTTGCATACAATCCAAAGATAACGCCTTCCAGCTTCTCTTCTGTGACTGCATCCTTCTTTTCTATAGAAATGGAAATCTTCTGTCTTTCATTTTTATAGGCAACCCCTTCGTAAACCACTGCCTGGGTATCATCCTTTGCGGTCAGGGTAAATTCCTTCTGTTCCGGATTCAGTACGAAATGGTCGCCTGCCACCGTTTCTTTCAGATAATAAGAACCCAGTGGAAGATTGTTCACTACTGCTTTTCCTTCTTTATCTGTGACCAGGGTTGCTACCAGATCATCTTTTTCATAGCGGATAACCGGATTGCCCTGCTCATCTTTTGTTCCATCTGGAGAATAAATGGTGTCCTTAGCATACAGCTCAAAGGTTGCCCCTTCCACGCCGGATTCTTCATATACAAAGTCATGGAACACCCCGGTATCGGTATCTTCTCCGGTCACTGCATCTTTGATCTTTCCTGCCAGTCTCTTGGCTTTTGCAAGCAGGGAATCTCCCTTCACCTCTACTGGCTGTTCCCCGGTTTTCGTTAATGTCAGGCTTCCCACCTGTTCATCGTTTGGCTGCTCGACTTCCACGATAACTGCTCCGGTATCCGGATCGATCTGATGGGCAGTATCAGAAGAAACGGTAATCACGATTCCCTCTTTGGCATTTTCTTTGTAACTGCCTTTTTCGCTCACTTCTAATGGAGAAATCACAGTTTGCCCTTCATACAAGGACATTTCATACCCCTGTCTTACAAATCCTTCCGGCGCTTTCACTTCTTCAATCCGATAGGTAGAACATTTCAGCTCTTCCGGTGTGACCAGATAACCTTCCTCATTCGTCTTGAAAACACTGATGGTCTCTTTCTTCGGATAGAATACCGTCTGCTCTACATATTCCTCTTTTTCCATATCAAAGATTTTATAGGAAGCGCCTGCCTTCAAAACCGGATTGCCTGTCTGTGCATCCTTTTTCACAATCTTTAATAAAAATTCAAACGGACGGTCATCGAACACACGCCACACCATCGGCTCTCTGCTGTCCTCATCTACCTTTACTAAAAACGGATCGATGGCTTTCAAATTCTCCGGCACCGTACTTTCTTCTACCACATAAAGACCATACGGAAGTTCCGGGCTAAGGGCATATCCCTTTTTATCCGTAATGAGTTCCGGCACCGGCACAGCCTTGCCATCCACATAGGTCACTGCCACCTCTTCTTTACTGAAATCATACCCACGGAAATCTTCCGCTGTAAACTGATCCCCATTGGACGGCTGTAATTCCCCACTCTTTACTTTGGAAAGGCTGCTAACCAGGTACACTTTAAAACCAGCCCCTTCCACAAGGTCTGTTTCTGTCTGATTCCCATCTTCACTGATCTTGATGAGCTGGAACGCCTGTTTCTTCACCTGTTCCTGTACGGTCAGGTCCCTGGTTACCTCTGCCACTTCCTGTCCTTCGTAGGTAAGGGTCACCTCATATTCTGTTGGATCCACCGTATAGCCTTCCGGCGGAGTGATCTCTTTCACATACATTTTTCCCAGATACAGTTCAGAAAAATCTAAGGTGCCATCTTCCTTGATTACCCCCTGCGCGATGAGGCTGTCTTTTTTGAACAAAACGCCCGTCTTTCCATCTGGGTGGACAATATCCTCTCTGGCATACAGACCATACACGGCTCCTGCAAGGGAACTGTCTCCCTGTAGAAGAAAGTCCTGTGTCTCCTTATCAATCTTTTTGATATGGACAGCGCCTTTTACCCTCTCATCGGTTGCAGTGATCGTAACCGTCTTTCCGGCTTCCACATCCACCTTATGAATCACATCACTCTGCGCATAGCTGTCTGGAGCCTTAATTTCCTTCACATATACGGTTTTGATGGTTGCCTCAAAGTAATCACTGACTGCCTTTCCATCTTCCCCGGTAGCTGGCATTTCCATTAACAGATGCTCACACTTGCTGTCTGTATAAATGCCATAGACTGCGCCATCCAATGGGTTCTTGGTATCTGCATCTTTTTTGAGAAGTTCAATCCTTGTCATCTCCAGCCAGTTGACTGTAAAGCTGACCGGATTCGCCTTTTCTGATTCAAACACTCCGATATCCTGATTATTGTTTCCAGTAGATAACACCAAAGTTCTCCAAGTCTCTCCCACAGAACCGTGCAGTTCTCCGGAGGAATAGGTTCCGGTATGGAGCATGGATGCAGTCAGATAAAACGTATCACCGCCATAAATCTTCAACGTACCATTCTCTGCAGAAGTTCCCTTTGTCTTGTTATAAATGGCGATGTCTTTTGGCACATTGACAGAAATATAGTTTCGATGATCCCCGGACAATGTGATATCCGGTGTTTTCTGCACATTTCCATCACGGACTGCTTTTACGGATGTTTTAGAAAGGGAAATCTCCCCTTTCGGCGGTTCTTCCATAGCAAACAGATGGTCAATATAGGCAATCACCCCTGCTTTTACCAGATCCTCATACTTGCATCCCGTAAATCCAGCCTCACCTGCATAGGCATAGCTGGCTGCGATATGCGTATATACATACTTCTCTTCTTTTGTCTTACCAGACAGATAACTTCCGGTAATATCCCCCGCACCGCCATAGCCATAATACAACACTTTCTGCAGGTTTTTATTGCTGTCCAATACCTGTGCCACATAATCTCCACTTGGCGGTGAAGAACGATGGGATTCCAGACAATAGGCAATCTTTCCATTTACGGTAAACCAACAGGTCAGATAATTTCCAATATAACTTGGATAGTAGATGGTTTCTCCTTTTTCCAGATGTACCGTTTCTCTTGCAGTAAAGGTATTCTCTGCACCGGAAAACATCATCACTTCCCCATCCTCAATCTTTTCTTCCAGTTCCCTTGCTGCCTGTGCATCTGCATCTTCCCCGGATATCGTTACTTCCACATCCGGGATCTCCTGCACAGGCGTCTCCGAATCTTCTTCGGATTTCGTATCCTCCTTCTGTTTCTGCCCACCGTTTTCTTCTGCATGGGCCTGCCCTTCCGTATCGGTCAGAATAATCTTACGGGTAATAGAGTAGCTGTCACGCTCATCTTTTGGCACAACCCAGTACGTTGCGACATAAGTCCCTGCCTGGTCTGGATGATACGCACTGCCATCCTCTGCTTCGATACGTTCCAAAGTCACATCCTCTTTTTCTGGATCATACTGAATCCCTTCCATGCAGGTCTCTGCCATAAATTCCTTGTCGGAAACATCTTTGGTGATATCCTCTGCAGTCACTGTCTGCTCAGAAATTTCCGACACCGGATGATCCGATTCTGTCTTACTTTCTTTTTCTGTCACAGCATTCTGTGAAATTTCACTTTCTGCCGCATGGACATCCGCCAAATTTCCAAGCGGACTAAGGCCCATGAGCAATGCGAGCCCGAAGGCTGCAAGTCTTGTTTTGATATTTCTGCTCTTCATTGCATTCTCCTTTTTTCGTTAAAAATACCGCAGAGGCTTTCCCCTGCGGATTTGTTATCTGCTTACTTCTGTTTTCTTTTGACTGGGTTTCTGTCTGCCCACTTCCTCCCGGACACGCTTTAACGCATCGGTCACCGAGCGGCTGGAAATCCCATTTTGATGACAGCCTTCCACGATCCCCATAAAATAAAGATCAGAAGGAATCGCTGGTTGATCCTTATACGGAGCATTCATGGTATATGCCATGACTTCCCTTTTCATGCCATCCTTGCCCTGAACAAGAACAGGCTCCTTCCCATAAAGATGGGGATAACCTTCATAAAAGTCCAGGCTCTTTTCACACTCCGGTGTAATCTTCCAAAGTACACCTTCCACCCGGCTTCCCTCTTCCGGCAGAATAGTGGCAACACCGCTTCCCTTCCCCCTGCCACAAAAGGTCAGGCGATACCCTTCCAAATGGACAGGCTCTACTACAGAAGCTGCCGGACAGCGGTATGCCATCTGATCTAAGTTCATGTTACTGCCATAGGCAAAATAATACGTTTCTTTCATCTCTACCTCCTATCGATCATCCTCTGCCCGATGATTTCTGTTCAAACATTCATACTGGCTCCGGTCATATCTCCACGCCCGATTCCCTTCCAGGTTGGCAAGCAGATGTTCTCGGACATTTTTATATTCCGGTCCGATAAGCCCCAACCGCAGTAAAAAGGTACGGAATGTAAACGCAGGATTCTCGGTAATCTCTGTTTTCCGCATCTGGGTACATTTCTGATTGATGGCCTGGGCGGAAATGGCAAGCGCCAGGGTGATATTTGCCCGCACCTTTCCTGCATGGAGGGTGCTTTCAAAACACCGCCATTCCAGCGTTCCCTTCAAAAACACTGCATGCAGGTTTAAGGCATAATACCGGGTACTGTCATAATGATCATGACTTCCATCCCTGCCTCCGTACCATATCTGTTTCAGCTTTTCCATGGAAATGGTGCTGTTTGGCATCCTGCGGATTTTTTCCAACACAATAGGGCGTACTTTCTGACAATAGTTGCTTTCTCTGGAAGTCTGCACTTTCAATGCCTTAAACAGAATATCCTCTTTCGAATACATAATCGTCATGGCATTTTTCAGGCTCCTTGCCGTATGATTTGAGGCATCCACGTGAACGTGCTGCCCACAGGATTCATTCACTCTTGCCCGGTGATGTCTGAGACACCTGACTACTTCCTGTAGTTTTCCCATCTCAGAATACTCAAGTTTCGGGCTTACCATCTCCGTACTATATTCACTTCCGGCATGAACCATCTGGCCACGCCCCCTGCGTTGTGTATAGATACTGCCATCATACATAAACTTCCATTTTTTCCCTTCTCGGTCCATCACAGACCATGTTTGATAATATCCGCCATCATAAACTGCGCGTGTTCCAAACAATTCTGCCACTGCTTCTGCAGCCCTCTGTCTGGTAATACCTGTCATCTCAATCTCTGTACCAAAGTATTGGTTCTGAATTCCAATTGCCATACTGCCTTACCTCTTTGTCTTTTCATCCTCTGCCCGGATTTCTGCATCTGCCTGCCGAAGAAGCGTTCCGATGGCTTCGATCACGTTGACAGTCACTCCATTTCCAGCCTGTTTATAAAGCTGGCTGTCCGAAGTATCCTGTTCGATGCGGTCAATCTGCCAGTCATAAAACCCCTGCAGTCTCAGACATTCCCTTGGCACCAGTTTCCGGATTCTGCCCCGATAGGCAACTCCATGCCTGTCTGTGGCAGTAATGGTGAACATCGGCTCTTCCGGCTCCTTCATCCTCCGACCATTCTGCCGGGTTTCTTCTCTTCCCGGAGTCAGCACTGCTCTGGCACCTTCCTCTTTTAATACACCGGAGCATTCTCCTTTGTGATTATGGATGCCGGACTGTCTGGTATTCAGACATCTGCAATGCTCTGTCACCAGAGGTGGCGGAGACAAATCCACAAAATGAAGTGTCCCCTGCTGGATTCCTGTGGTCAGGGTATGGGCAATCTGATGCCCCACACGCCCTCTCCGGGTGTTCATTCCTGCATATCCCAGGTCAATGCTGTCTCCCGGATACGCCATCTTATATCCCTGCTTGGTATTCTCTTTGATAGGAACACCAACCTCATATAATCCGGTTTTTCCACCAACGCCTCCCGCTCCGGAAGTCAGGGTACAACTTAACCCTTCGGCTTTGTAGATTCGTTCCCCCTGTCTGCCTGTCTGGACTTGAACAAGAGGCGTTCCATTTGCTGTTGGAAAAGGTAATATTTTTCCGGCACATCTTCGATCAAGATATCCGACAAGATACACCCGCTTTCTGGATTGGGGGACTCCAAAATCCTTGCTGTTAAGCACTTTCCATTCCACACCATACCCCAGCTCAGATAGCGTACTGAGGATGGTGTGAAACGTCCTGCCTTTGTCATGCGAAAGCAGTCCGGGAACATTTTCAAGGATGAAATACGCAGGTCGCTTGTCTGCAACCAGTCTGGCAATCTCGAAGAACAGAGTTCCTCTGGCATCTGCAAATCCTCCTCGCTTTCCGGCGATAGAAAATGCCTGGCAAGGAAATCCTGCACATAAAAGATCAAAGTCTGGCATTCGGTCTGTTTCGATTGTTCTTGCGTCATTACAAAACCACTCCCCTTCTGTGTCGAACAGCAATCGGTAGTTCTTATCCGCATAAGCATCCACCTCACAGTGCCCTACACAAGTAAAACCGCCTGCACGTCTTAACCCTTCCCGGAATCCCCCAATTCCACTGAATAAATCAAAAAATCGAATGGTTGCGGCTATCAACCTCCTTTGCTGACAAAGACAGGCGGAATGGTTTCTTTCCCACACCGCCTGTCGGTTTTTAAGTTCTATGTATTTGGCATTATGCAATCTCTTCGGTTTCTTCCTCGGATTCTGACAGTTCATCTTCCTCATCTGCATCTTCGGGAAGTTCTGAATCTGGTTCTTCCTCTTCCAGTTGTGCGGATTCCTCGAAGTTCTCATCGTCTGGTTCTTCCTCCGCAGCTTCCATCCCTTCGATTCCCTCTTCGGCAATCTCTTCTTCACTGGTCTCTTCTGCAGGTCCTTCTGCTTCTTCCAGTCTGTCTGCTTCTGGGGTTTCTTCCGGCTGTTCCAGTTCTTTCCATTTGGCTTCTACCTCTTCCACCACTTTTTCGATGATGCGGATGAGAAAATCTTTCTGTTTGATGCCTTCTTTTGCGACTGCCCATTTGACTCTCTGGAATAAATCCTCTGTGACCTGTACTGCTAATGTTCTTTTTTCCATGCTCTCTTCTCCTTTGCCTTCCAGTCTGTTAAAATGTTCTTCAATCACCTGCTGGATGAATATCTGTGTACTCGTTTCCTTCTCTTCGATCTCGGCTCGTACTTTCTCATGTAATTCCACCGGGATCTTTCCGCATATGTTCTTCATCTCTGCCATCTGCGTTTCTCCTTTCGTTTTGTTATACACAACATACTCCAAAGTTTGAAAGAAAGCTATTCACAATACCCACTAAAGAATCCATGTCAAATGCATGCAAAACCCAAGCAGATCCAACAATGCCATACTTTCTTTGTCCATAGGCCTCACCCCCTTTACTCCTGCTCCATCTGAAATAAAAAATCCAGCATCTGACCGGGAATTTCTTCCTTTTCCCATGCTGGTATTCGTTCCATATCGCCACTTTTTAGTTCCTCCCGAACAGTCTCCTGAATCAGTTTCCGTAAGGTTTCCCGCTCTTCTTTTTCTAAAATCACATCCACCAGATACTGGTTCCTCTGTCCTGCCGGAACTTCCATCAGAAGCCGCCACGCTTTTTCATGCTCCGGGTTCTTAAGGTTGGGACGAAAGGAAAAGACCGGGCGGCTCACAGCGTTCTCATCTGCCCCACAATCCGTTCATATCCGGCAGCGTTGGCATGGACGTCGGTGAGGTAAATCGGGCGACACAGGCGGTCCTGGGTACTTACACGGTGCTGAAAAATAGCAGCCCCGCCTCCCATGAAAATGGAAGGAACTGCCCGCAGATCAAAGCCTGCCTCGGTGATCGCAGACAATATCTTTTCAATGTAAAGCCTGCCCTGTTTCTCGATCAAAGACACCACTTCCGCAGGCATGCTGCAGGACTTCCCCTGTAAGATGCGCTCAACCTGTGTCTCTGTTATGGACAGCCCGGTGTTTCTGCGCACTTGTTCCAGAATCTCATCCATGCAGCGAATGACCCCCAGTTCCAGACTCCTGCAGGTAGCTGCATTGGGAACAGCGTTATCAAGGCGCATCAAATCCACCGTCCAGCCTCCGATATCCACAAGAAGAACAGAGGGTTCATCCTTTAAATATTCCGGGTAAAGAGCCAGAGCCGAGTATCCCTGGGGGAACAGTTTCACATCCTCAATCTGGATTTCATAGCGTTCCCCTTCGTAGAAAAATCGGACAGGCTGTTCCTTCCGAAACAGATATTCCTTAAATCTCTGTTTTTCCCTTCCAAATCCGGTAAGGGGAAGTCCGGCTGCAAGAACAACCTTGGCTGTTCTCCCTCCTTTTCGTTTTCGGATCTCCTGTGCCAGTGCAGCCAGCGTCAAAAGATAATAATTGTCATTGGCAGTCTTATCCTTTACTAAAGTCTGCCGCCCCGTTCCACACACATAATAAGCACCTCCGTATTGAAGAACATTCTGCATGGTATAAGGTTCATAGGTGTACCGCATCATCCCTGTTGGGAAACACACCTGTTTTGTTTTAATAGCATAATATCCGTGGTCGATTCCAATAATCATCGCCTACCACTCCCTTCTTTGTCATTCTGTAAAACACTTCCGGAGAAAGAGTCCTTGCGTCCGGCGGAGCGCTCCGGCAGCTGTTCTTTTCTTTCCAGCCTGTTAAACTTCCTACTCCCGGTCCCGGAAAAATGCCTGGGCTGGAAGATAATGCAGTGTTCCCTCTAAAACAAGCGCCTGCCTTTGAAAGCGCAGGACTCCCTGGTTCTGCAGGTTAATCAGTTCTTGGTATGCTTCCTTGGTCAAAAAATAACGATGATACTCTCCCTTTTCTCCAAACTGCTCCTTTTGCTCCAGCAGCAAAAACTCCACCATATACCGGGTGTCTGGTGCAAACCGTTTCTCACACAGCATATCATCACCCTGAACTGCCTTCACACCCTCCGATTCCCTTGCTACTGCCAGTAATTCATGAATACTGATGCTCACGTTTCCTATCACCTCCCTTCGAAGCCTTTCCTGATTTTCTGCGAAAAAAAGACAGGCACCTACACGATGTCTGTCTCCGTGGGATCTACCATCCCTTTTTCCTGATACTGTTGTTTGATGATCTGTTCCAGCTGTTTCCGCATTTCCTGATCCGCTACCTGAGTACAAAACTCCTGAAGCCATTTATCATGTAAATGCTCATCTGCTTCTGTCGGATCCCAGGACACAATGCTGCAGGTTTCATCATACAGCAATTCCAACTGCCGAAACTGTTCACTGAACTGTCCTGCATATTCATTCCAGATTTCTAAGTTATACAGCTTGAATCCTAGAAAATCAGAAACATACGTCAGCCTGTCCAAATCTGAAAACGTCATTTTTTCCTTTCCCAGCAAGATTGCCCTGTCACGCTTTCCGCATAAAAACAGGAAAGCAAACCGCTCCATATCTCTTTGGTGCATACCAATCACCCTTCTTGTAAATAATTCCTTATTACGAAACATTGTAAAAAGTGAAACCAGTAAAATCAATATAAAGTTTCTTTATTGCGAAATATTCAAGAAATGAAAGGACCTTATCATGCAGAAAATCAGACCAGATATGGATATCGGTAAAAATATCCAGACAATTCGTTATGCGAATAAACTTACCCAGGATCAGGTCATTGCAAAATTAAACCTGATGGGGATTTCTATGTCCAAAAGCACTTATGCCAAGCTGGAAACCAACCGTATGAACATCAAGGTATCGGAACTTGTTGCCCTTGCTAAAATCTTCCACACCGATATCAACGCATTCTTTTCCGGGCTTCTCTAAACCGGAAAAGCAACCACTTCTTAAATTTCTCTTGTTATATCGCTCTTTCTTATTCTCTCCGTTTTTCTCCAACCAACCCAATCATTCTATCTTGGTATATTTTTTGTCTCACTTTTACAACCGATTGTATTCCTAATCCCGTGTAAAATCAATAGAAAAAGTGCAAAAAGTGAGACAAACCTGTCAACACTATTTGCAGGAGGGATTAGAGATATGCCAAAACCGAAAACATCCACCGGGGAGAAAAATCTGATCAGCCAAAGGCTCATTGAACTCCGCCGCCAGCATAATATGTCACAGCGCCTCTTAGCCTACCAGCTTCAGCTGAATGGGTATGATATGGATAAAAATGTGATTACTAGAATTGAGACCAATAAGCGTTATGTCACAGATGTAGAATTAAAAGCGCTTACTGAGATCTTTCATGTTTCCTATGAGTATCTCATCGAGGGAAAAGAAGAAAAGTCATAGCTTCCATTGTATGAGGCTGTGGCTTTTCTTTAATTTGCTTTTTAACTTTTGAAATTATTCCATGATTCTTTCACTTTCTTAACGTTCTAAAGTAATCCTTGAGGTTTCTCCCTTCCTGTCTAATTCGGTTGCCCTTATTCAGACCAATGCTTCTTCATCTCATACACCAAATCCAATACTTCTTTGATTCGTTCCCGCTCTGTTTCTCCATGCGTATATTGCATTTCGCTAGCATATCTGCAAAGCCCCTGGAGTGTAATTTCCTCAAAAAGTTCCGGATAACCTGCTACAGGTTCTTCCAGTCCCCAATACTCTCCTATTTCGTTTGCAATCTTTTCCAACTTTAATCGTTCATCCTCATCATAGATTTTCCGTTGTCCTGCATAAATCAATAGTCCATACTGTGTTGCCTGCATAATCTTCTGTTCTGTTGTAAGTTCTTTACTCATTTTACATTTCTCCTTTCCTTTTCGACTACAACACTACCCTATCCTCCAACAAAAAGCTATTCACACATACCAACAAAATATTACTTGTAAACCTGTCTATTATTGACAATAAAAAACCTGCTACAAGGATGTCTTTCCTCATACCAGATATTAATACTTTTTTCCTACTGCATACACATTTTTTCTCATTACTTGTGTATCATGTACCTATATTGTCATATAATCCTACTGTGTACACGCTATGTACAGTAAGCACATGGGGTTCAGTTTACATCAGCCAAAATAACGGGTGCTTCTGAAGCCAATGCCCTTGCAATCGCTACACGCTGTTGTTGACCGCCGGAAAGTTGTAACACATTCCGTTTCATTTCCTCTTTCGTCAATCCCATTTTTTCTAAAACCGGTTCCGGTGGTAATTTACTTGTCAATTTTACGTTTTCTAATGGTGTCATATAATCAATGAGATTATATGCTTGAAAAATAAAGGAAACATGGTTCCGGCGATGATTTGCGAATCCTTTTTCAGTAATATCTTCTCCATTAAATAATATCTTGCCTTTGGTAGGACTATCTAATCCACCCAACAAAGAAAGTAATGTTGTTTTGCCACAACCAGACGGTCCTAAAATCGCATATATTTTTCCCAGTTCCATTTCTGCGCTGATATTACTAAATATGTTCTTTTTCTTGTCATAGCTATAACTTAAATTTGAAAACGATAATATACTCATAATCACATTTCTCCTATTCCATTTTAGTTAAAATATCTTTCGGTTGTAAACGAATGACCGTATAGGAAGCAACAATAACCGCAAGACAAATCAAAATAACACCAATGCCAAATACTTTAAGCATATCTGATGTGGCAATCTGAACGGTCAATTTGGATATATTTTCTCCCGATCTGCTGATAATGAATGAATCGATTTGATTTGCAAGCTCAAAAGATAATGCCGTTGACGCAAACATGGATAGTATTGCAATCAATATATTTTCTGTCAGGAACTGTCCGACAATTTCTGCCTTGCCTCGACCAACTGCAAGTAAAACAGCAATTTCTTTCTTACGGTTTCTCGTCCACAAAACAAGGAACAATACAATAACAAGCATGCCAATTGCAGTAATTGTTAATACAGCCGTATCAACCATACTTCCAAAAGAAGACAATGGGGTGGATACTAAGTCAAAATCTTCTGTGTTGACATCGAAAGTAAATGTTTTGCCTTTTACTTCTGGAAGGTTTTTGATGGTTTCCATAAGCTCTTTGGCTTCCTCTGGAGAGTGCGTATAAATATCAAGATTGTCATATCCCTCCAATTTTTCATTTACTCCGTCATAAAACTTTTTCAGACCATCCATATCAATATAACCACTGTTTGCAGGAATCCCATCCGGTGTGATCGCTTGTTTTGTCGTACCCTCTGTACCACTATAAATTCCTACAATGGTAAAGGTACTTTCCGTTTTTCCTGTTTCAAACTCTTGAAAAGTAATTTTATCTCCTACAGAAAGATTGTTTTTGTCTGCCAATTCTTTTGAAATCAAAACTGTGCAAGAGTCATCAGGATTAATATGTCGTCCTTCTTCCAGTTTATATGTTCCATTTAAAAATTTTATATCTAAAGAAGAATCCAATACTGCAGTATAAGGGACTGACAAACCTGGTGCATTCACCATGCCCGGAATCGGCTCGAAATTTTCCGGAATCCCCCAATAGCCACCATCTATTTTAGCGTTATGGCTCACAACATTGGGAAGTTTTGAAATTGCACTTATTATTTTTTCTGTAATACGGTCGCCATTATAGGTATATCCAGAAGCCCCATTTCCGAAATCCTCAGCCGGGCCAAAATTATTCTGATTGTTCATGTCAATTTCCATACGAACGGAAGCACCTACAGTTTCCTTTATCTGCTTTGTTCCTTGCAAAACAGCTTCCTCGCTGGAAACTGCAATCAAAACGGTTGTAGACAGCAGAGTAAATGTCAAAAACAGCAACAGCGTACGTAATCTCTGTCTGACACAGTATTTTATAGCGCGTTTCAAAAAATTCATTGTAATACCCTCCTAACTCATTTTGGTTAAAATCTCTTTCGGTTTTAATGACAGGATCGCTCCACTGCACACAAGAACTGTCAGAAGAACACCCAGATTTTCTAAAATGAACAATATGACAAAATGCAGGAAATCTGGCTGTAAGTAATTCTTATGAATCGTTGATTGTGTTATGGAATCAAACAGGAATGAATTTAATGTGTCTGCAAGCGGAAGAAAGATAATGATTGCCACTAGAAAGCCGATCCACAGCAGAATCATTGCCTCTATCAGAAATTGCCCGATAATCCGCTGTTTCGGTTTTCCTACGGCAAGTAAAATGCCGGCTTCCCGCATTCTTCCACGAATCCTGAATGTCAGTATCAGCATAAATACCAGAAATCCCAATACTGCAGCAACCGCAATCAGTGCGACAACGATCTTTTGCATACTTTGAAGCTGTTCTGCAATCTTAGAATACTTGAAGTCATTCGTATTGATGACATGGTTGTTCCAGGCAATCGAATCAATCCCTTTTATTTCTGATACCATCTTGTCAAGATGCAGTGGGTCGGCAATGAAAAAAGAAATCTCGCCCTCATAAACACCTTGCTCCTGCAAGTTGATTAACAGTTGACTATCTGAAAAAATAAGATTTTCGGCTTTTTTCGCTGTCGGATTTAACGCATTATCGGAAGCATTTTTTATATCGTAGATTCCTTTGATTTCCACTGTTTCATATGCACTTTTTTCTTTCATCAGGTCTGTATATACACCATCGTCTGAACCCAGTTTTGCATGGGTAAGGGTTATCTTATCTCCAACAGCAAGATTGTTTTGTTCGGCAAGGGCTTTACTGATAAGAATTTTACCGTTGTCCTCTGATCTGATATGTTCCCCCTCTGCCAGTTCGTATTCCTCATCCAAAAAGGCTTGGCACAAGCTGGAATCACGCACTGCTTTTACAGTTCCCATATTGCTTTCTTCACTGTGTCCTGTCCCTGCGAGAAATGACAGGTTTTCTCCCTTTACATAGCCGGAGTGTTCTGTATTGTAGCATTTCAGATCTTTTCCAACGATGGAAATAACCCGCCGAATGGACTGCTCATCAATGACAGGTGTCCCCTTACTGGAAACCTGTCCGTTATTCATATCAAACTGTTCATAAGGTCTGATATTGAAAGAAGCACCAATATTGGAACGCAAATCCTCAGAAACCTGCCGGATCCCCAAATAGACCACACTTCCTGTCAGCAAGGAGAATGAAATCAATAGAAATACTATTCCAAGCAATAAATTTTTTCCTTTTTTGCGGGTCAGATAGAGAAATGCCCGCTTTCCTACATTCATAAAAACACCGTCCTTTCTTTATATCTGCAGTATAAGAAAGGACGGTTTAACTTCGATTTAGATTCCATTTAATTTTAATTTAGATTATGTGAATTTAATGTGATTTTGAAGCAGACACTGTCTTGCCGGTTCTCAATCGTATATGACAGACCATGCTGTTCCAAGATAATTTTTACAAGATATAGTCCCAACCCGCTTCCGCCGGTCAGTTTATTATGTGATTTTTCCACACAATAGAATGGAGTAAACAGTTTATCCAAATCTTCATCCGGAATATTTACACCACTGTTTCTGACAAGAAGAGAATCAAAAGACAGTTCTAACCCCAGTTCGGCACCAACAGGGGAGTGCCGTATTGCGTTGCTGATGATATTATGGACTGCTTTTTCCAAAAGCAGCTCATTTCCCATCATCATAACATCTTCTGAAATATTCTTCTGAATACGGATATGTTTTTCATTGGCCAGTGGGATAAGATGTTTATATACACGTTTCAGAATATTGGAAAGAGAAAGAAGCTCCGTATGACTCATTGTATTCATTTCCAGCTTTGATATCGACAGGATTTCCTTTACAAGCTGTTCCATATTTTCAATTTCTTTTAATGTTTCCGGAAGTATCGTTCTCGTGTCCTTATATCTTCCAATTTCCATAATCATACTTTCCACCTGCCCTTTGATTATGGTGATCGGGGTTTTCAATTCATGGGAAGCTGTCGCAAAAAATACTGACGCTGTTTATTCAGTTCGTCAATATGCTCCATATCCTGCTTTAACTGTCTGTTTGCTGTTTCCAGTTTCAGCATGGTATCTGACAGATTTTGGGACATGGAATTCAGACTATTTGCAAGAATACCAATTTCATCTGTACGGTTTATCTTACATTGCCAGGTCATATCAAGCTTTTCCATTCGTTTTGAAACTTCACTGATTTCTATCACTGGTTTTACGATCAAACGGCTGCAAATCCATGCCCCTGAAAATGAAACCAGGAAAATAATTATCAAAAGAAACGGCAATAATTTTAATAACGCACTTATTAACTCATGACTGGAGGAAATCGGGGCAATGATATTGAGCATATATGTCTCTGCTCTGTCAGAGAATTGAATCTCCTGAGCAAAGGATAACATTTCTTCTTTCTCTGAAGAAACTTCGTCAGGCGTTCCATACTGCTGTTCTTCTCCACCACATTGAACGATGATAGTTGCCTGATGATCTGAACAAAATTTTTCCAATACATCTTTTGCATTTTCAAATTTTGTTTTAGAAAGTGTTTCTGTCAGTTCTTTTATTTCCGTGTTGATATGTTCTGATGATACAGCCACATAACTTTTCGGCAGGAAAAACAGAATACTTCCATAAATAAGAAAACTACATAAAATTAAAGAACCTGCGATCCATAAGAAAACTTTTGCACTCAGGCTGTCATTAATTTTTGCTCTCAAATTTATATCTCACCCCTCGTATTGTATGAATACATCCTGTATCTAATTTTCGTCGCAAATTCATAATATGTATATTTACTGTTTTTTCGTCGCCGGCAAAATCATAGCCCCATACTTGTTGGATCAGATTATCCCTCGTGAGGACTTGATTTTTATGGTTCAAAAAGGTCAGTAAAAGTTCAAATTCGAGTTGTGTTAAATTGACAGGAGCACCGTTTTTATATACCTCATGACTGTCTTTATTGAGTTCAATTCCTTGCGCAGAGAGTATTTTTTGTTTTTCTGATTTTTCCTTGATCCGTCTAAGTACAGCTTCAATTCTCATTAAAACAAGTTTTAACGAAAAGGGCTTTGTGATATAATCATCAACCTGCAATTCAAAAGCTCTTATTTGTGCTTCTTCTTCGTCCATAGCCGTAAGCATGATAATCGGAATCCGGGACTTTTTACGAATAAATTCACATACCGCATAACCGTCTATTTTAGGCATCATAATATCTAACAAAATGAGCGAAAAGGATTGTGACTGAAAAAGCGAAATTCCTTCCAATCCATCACTTGCTAATGAAACTTCATATCCCGCGTCAGTCAACAACTCATATAAAACAGACTGTATTGCTGTTTCATCTTCCATAATCAATATACGTTCTTTCATGTAAGCACCACCTGAGAATTTATAGATTAAAGCAATTCTAACACAAAATGATTTAGATTTGATTTAAAAAATGTCCGAATAACCTATAAAATGAGGTTATTCGGACATTTTTCATAATACCAGCGGCAATCACCGGACTTTTTTCATACAGGTCACTGCCATAGCCCCTGGTCCGATGTGACAGGCAACGCTCAGAGAAAGCGGACCTTCTACAATTTCGTATTCCGGAAACTTCTCCGCGATCTCCTGTTTCCATTCCTGTGCCTCTTCTTTGCTGCAAGTATAAGCCATTCCCAGCACCATATCTTCCCGGACATCTGCAAAGCGGTCATTCAGATCTTTTTCTATCGCCTTGAGCATAGTACGCTTTGCGGCTTTCCATCCTCTTACTTTTGAAAATGCATCCAGTTTTTCTCCCTGAATCTGAAGCACCGGTTTCAGGTTCAATACCGTTCCGAGCGCCGCGGCAGCCGGTGTAACACGTCCGCCCTTTTTCAGATATTTTAACGTATCCACGGTAATATAGATACTTGCCTGCAGCTTTTCAGCCTCCAGTATCTCCTTGATCTCAGATGCAGATTTTCCTGCATCCCGGAGCACGATCGCATCTTCCACCGATTGCTTCTGTGTCACAGAAATTCTCTGGTTATCCACTACACAAACCTTTCCCTCGTATTCCTGAGACAGAGACTGTGCCGCATGACAAGTGCTGCTCAGTCCGCTGGACATTGGAATGTGCACGATCTCATCGTACTCTTTCAGCAGCTCGTCCCAGCATTCCATGACTTCACCCGGAGATGGCTGAGACGTGGAAATATCAGAATCTTCTCCCAGACGCTTATAAAATTCCTCCTGCGTCAGCGTAATATCTTCCAGAAACAACTCCCCGTCAATAAAGAACGGCATGGGAATCACATGAATTCCCATCGTTTTTCCCATTTCCTGCGTAATACCACTGTTGCTGTCCGTTACGATTGCAATTTTTTTCATCTTTTCTCCCCTGTTTCTAGTTTTTAAAACTATGAATCGGTGCCGGAATTCTTCCTGCCCGATTTACAAATGCCTCACAGCCGAACTCATTCACCGGCATGATCGGCGCATAACCCAGAAGTCCGCCGAATTCGACAATCTCTCCCACATCTTTTCCGATCACCGGAATGAGACGGACTGCTGTCGTCTTCTGGTTGACCATACCGATCGCCATCTCATCTGCAATGATTCCGGAAATTGTCGCTGCAGATGTCTTTCCCGGAACCGCGATCATATCAAGCCCAACTGAGCAGACACAAGTCATGGCTTCTAATTTTTCCAGTGTCAGTGAACCTGCATTCACTGCATCGATCATTCCCTGATCTTCACTGACCGGAATAAACGCACCACTGAGTCCTCCTACATAAGAGGATGCCATCACACCGCCTTTTTTCACCTGATCGTTGAGAAGTGCCAGTGCCGCCGTCGTTCCCGGCGCACCTACCCGCTCCAGACCAATCTCTTCTAAGATCTCTGCCACGCTGTCTCCGATTGCCGGAGTCGGTGCCAGTGACAAGTCAATGATTCCAAACGGAATTCCCAGACGTCTGGATGCCTCTCCGGCTACCAGCTGTCCTACTCGTGTCACCTTAAATGCCGTCTTTTTGATTGTCTCGCAAAGCTCTTCAAATCCTTTGCCGCGCACCTTTTCCAATGCTTTTTTCACAACTCCGGGACCGCTGACGCCGACATTGATCACCGCATCCGCTTCTGTCACTCCAAGGAATGCACCCGCCATAAACGGATTGTCATCCGGCGCATTACAAAAGATAACAAGTTTTGCACATCCGAAAGAATCACGCTCTTTTGTCGCTTCTGCTGTTTCTTTTACCATTTCTCCACAAAGACGTACTGCATCCATGTTGATTCCGGTTCTGGTGGAACCTACATTGACAGAACTGCACACTCTCTCCGTTCTTGCCAGTGCCTGCGGGATCGAACGGATCAGATTCTCATCACTTTTTGTCATTCCCTTGGAAACCAGCGCAGAGTATCCTCCGATAAAATTAACTCCAACTTCCTTAGCCGCTTTATCCAGTGTTTCTGCGATGGTCACAAAATCTTCCGGACACTTACATGCAGCACCGCCGATCAGAGCGATCGGTGTAATAGAAATTCGTTTGTTTACGATCGGAATTCCAAATTCTCTTTCAATATGTTTTCCTGTTGACACAAGGTCTTTTGCAGTTACTGTGATTTTTTCATAAATCTTTCTGTTCAATTCATTCAAATCCGAATCAATACAGTCCATCAGGCTGATTCCCAGTGTGATGGTACGAACATCCAGATTTTCCTGCTCGATCATCTTATTGGTTTCGGAAACTTCATACATATTAATCATGGTCTTTATCCTCGTCTCTGCTTATTCTTATAATCTGTGCATCTTTTCAAAAATCTCTTCTTTCTGGCACTGGATCTTTACCCCGATCTCTTCGCCCATCTGCTCCATCTCATCACAGATCACTTTAAAATCTTTTTCGATTTCTGAAATATCTACAACCATCATCATATTGAAATATCCCTGTACGATCGTCTGGGAAATATCTAAAATATTGATCTTACTTTCTGCAAGGTATGTACACACTTTCGCGATAATTCCCACAGTGTCTTTTCCTACTACGGTTACGATACATTTTTTCATGGTTTTTCCTCCTCAAGTTAAACGGTGATAATCTCTGAAATACTGTCCCTTTTTGCCACTGCCATATTCAAGTCTTCCCCTTTATATGCATTATCCCCTAATGTCACTTCCAGTTTGACAGTCTCATATGCCAGACTTTCATAATTATTTTCTTTGCTCAAATGCCCCAGAACAATATGTTTCAAATTATCATGTAGTATATCACAAAGGAGACGTCCTGACAATTCATTCGACAAATGTCCTTTGTCTCCCATTACTCTTCGCTTCAGCGGATATGGATATGGTCCCACTTCCAACATATGCAGATCATGGTTTGCCTCCAGAAGAACTGCATCCAGATTCTGGAGATGGGACACCGTATATGCATCATAGATTCCCAGATCTGTCGCCACTGCCACAGATTTGTCTCTGCACTCCAGACGGTATCCGGTCGGTTCGTTGGCATCATGGGAAATTGCAAACGGATTTACCCTGATATCCCCCAGCATAAAGGATTCATCACTGTGTATCACATGATACAATCCTTCCGGCATGGCTCCCAGTCTGGAATACGCCTGAATCCCCGCAATCGTTCCCGGAGTTGCATAGATCGGGATCTCATATTTTCTGCTGAACACTCCAAGTCCCTGAATGTGATCTGAGTGCTCATGGGTGATCAGAATCCCGTCCAGCTCCTCCCCTTTAATCTCCAGCTCCTTTAAACCGGCATCAATTCTTTTTTTACTGATTCCGGTATCGATCAGTAAATGTGTATTGTCACTGCCTACATAGATGCAGTTTCCACTGCTGCCACTGGCAATGCTGCATAATCTCATAGTATCTCTCCTATTTGTCGTCTTGTTTCTTCGATCTCTCTGCTGTTGTCGATCACCCGGGTACAGTTTTTCCGAAAATACGCTTCCGGACTCTGGCTGCGTATCATATCTGTAATTCTTTCATCACTATATCCCCGGGATGCTTTCAGCCGCTCTCTTCTTACCGATTCCTCTGTATAGATAAACCATGTTTCTTCGCAGATTTTGGCATATCCTGCTTCCAGAAGAAGAGCAGCCTCCAGTACGTACAGCTCTGTCTTCTCTTTTCTTTTTTCTTCGATATCCAGAAGCACCTGCTGTTTTACCGCAGGATGGACGATCCCATTGAGCTGTTCCAGCTTTTCACTGCTCTGAAACACAATTTGGGCCAGTTTTTTTCGGTCCAGCTCTTCGTTTTCATCTAAAATCTCTCTTCCAAATGCTTCTACGATCGCTTTCCAGCAGGGAGTGCCCTTTCTCTGCAGCGCTTTTGCAACTTCATCAAGCTGTACTACAACTGCATGATATTCTTCCTCCAGCAGCTTTAAAACTGCACTTTTCCCGGAACCCACTCCACCTGTAATTCCAATTACCTTCATCACTATTTTGCCTCGTACCAGTTTTTTCCGACCTGCATATCCGCGATCAACGGCACATCTAAGGAAGCCGCTGTTTCCATCTGCCGTTTGAGGATCTCTTTCACTGTCTCGATCTCATCCGGATGTGTCTCGATCAGAAGTTCATCATGAACCTGCAGGATCATACGGGATTTCATCCGTTTTTCTTTCAGTTCCCGGTTGACTCCGATCATGGCAATCTTCATAATATCTGCCGCAGTTCCCTGGATCGGCGCATTCATTGCCACACGTTCTCCGAAATTCCTCTGCATAAAATTGCTGGATTTTAACTCCGGTATCGGACGTCTTCTTCCAAACAATGTAACGGCATATCCTTCTTCTTTTGCATGCGTCACGGAATCGTCAAGAAACTTTTTGATTCCCGGATACGTCTCAAAATAACTTTCAATATACTGAGACGCTTCTTTTCTCGTGATACTCAAGTCCTGACTCAATCCAAACGAACTGATCCCGTAAACAATTCCAAAGTTGACTGCCTTGGCATTTCGTCTCTGCAGATCTGTCACCTCGTCAAACGGAGTCTTAAACACCTGAGACGCTGTCATTCGGTGAATATCCTGTGCCTCCCGGTATGCCTGGATCAGATGTGCATCTCCGGAACAATGCGCCAGTATACGCAGCTCAATCTGCGAATAATCCGCATCAATAAATACATAGCCTTCCTGAGGCACAAATACTTTCCGGATCAGCCTTCCCAGTTCCATTCTTACCGGAATATTCTGCAGATTCGGTTCTGTACTGCTGATCCGCCCGGTCGCGGTAATCGTCTGGTTAAACGTTCCGTGAATCCGTCCATCTGGTCCGATATAATTTGCCAGTCCGTCTGCATACGTAGATTTTAACTTTGTAAGCTGACGGTATTCCAGAATCTTATCCACGATTGGAAATTCCGGAGCCAGCTTTTCCAGTACATCCGCCGCAGTCGAATATCCTGTTTTTGTTTTCTTGGCATGAGGCATCTGCAGCTTCTCAAACAAGATCACACCCAGCTGTTTCGGAGAATTGATGTTAAAATTCTCCCCTGCCATCTCGTAAATCTCGGATTCCAGCTGTACGATCTGTTCGCCCAATTGTTCTCCATATTTTTTCAGCTCCTCAGCCTCAATGCGCACCCCAGCCTGTTCCATATCAAATAAGGTAAAAACAAGCGGCATCTCAATTTCCAGAAACAGCCTGTCCATCTGCTCCTCTTTGAGTTTTTCCATCAATTTTTCAGATGCCGCATAGGCAGTATATGCTTCATAACAGCTCTTTGTCCACTCATCTGCCTTGTCATCCATCATCAGTCCCAGCTGTTCTCTTGCCACATCTTCATAGGTATAATCATTTTTCAGCGGATTCAGAAGATAGGCTGCCACTGTTGCGTCAAAGCAGTTTTTCTGACAAACCGCGCCCAATACCGGAAGATATTTTTTCAGATCAAACATGACAAAACGACCGGCAGAACGTGCCACATCCGAAAGCTGTGCAAACAGTGCATCCATATCTGTATCCATACTGCATGCAATGGAATACACCTGATCTTTCCCGTATGCCAGAGCAATCCTGCCGTATCCTGACGGATGTGCAAATAACGGCAGCACATTCCCGTCACATTTGATCAGTGCAGCTCCCACACACTCTGCCTTTTTTGCCTCTGAGAAAATTCGCTCGATTTCTTCCTGCTCTGTTACTTCCCGGAATGCTTTTTCAACTTCATTTTCAGCTGCTTCCACATCAAACTTTCCGAGCAGATTTTTAAACTGCAGTTTCTGGAACCACGTATATGCCTCTTTGGTGAACATATTTCCATGCTTTGCATCTTCCAGAGAGAACTCCAGTTCTGCATGCGTATCAATGGTCGCCAGAACTTTACTCAGTTTTGCCTGTTCCCAGAATTCTTTTAAATTCTTGCTTGCTCTCGGCGGCTTTAACTCCTCCACATGTGCATAGGCATTCTCCAGTGATCCGTATTCCACAATAATCTTGGTGGCAGTTTTCTCACCAACTCCCGGCACTCCCGGAATATTATCCGCTGTATCCCCCATCAGCGCTTTTACATCGATAAACTCTGTCGGTGTCACTTCATAACGCTCTTTGACATCTGCTGCATAATAATCTTCGATTTCCGTGCGTCCGCCCTTTGTCTTCGGAATCCGGATCTTTACATGCTCCGTAGCAAGCTGCAGAGTATCTCTGTCTCCTGAAATAACAGCAACCTCCATCCCCTTTTCCTCACAGGTTCTGGAAATCGTACCGAGCAGATCGTCCGCCTCCAGTCCGGCTTTCTCGATGATCGCAATGTCCATCGCCTTCAGCACCTCTTTGATGACCGGAACCTGCTGACGGAGTTCTTCTGCCATCGGCTTTCTTGTTCCTTTATAATCAGCAAACATCTCATGACGAAATGTCGGTGCATGAACATCAAATGTGACCGTCAGATACTCCGGTTTTTCTTCTTCCAGAATTTTAAACAGGATATTCAAAAATCCGTACACCGCATTCGTATGAAGGCCTTCCGCATTGGTCAGATCCGGCACTCCATAGAAGGCCCGGTTTAAAATGCTGTGTCCATCTATCAAAACAATTTTTTCACTCATGTCGATTCTCCTAATTTTACTTACAGAGATTACTATACACCAAATATCCTCTTTTTTAAAGGCTGTTTTTCTCTTCTTCTCTTGTCCAGCGCATCAAAACACCCTCACGTCCCGTCGTTTCTTCCTTTTCAAATGCTGCCGTTTGAAACCCTTCTCGTTCATAAAACCGGACTGCTCCTGTGTTCTCTGCATAAGCGTGAAGTGTCAGTTCCTGCCGTCCCGATTTAGCAGCTTCCAGAAGCAAGCGGCCAATCCCCCTGGACCGAGATGCTTTTTCCACAAAAAGTCCCGCGATATAACTGTCCTGTAATCCCAGAAATCCAAGAACTGTCCCCTCTTCTTCATAAATCAGAATATCGGCCTGCGGCAGAGCCTCTTTTACAGCTTCATACTGCTCGTTCCAATACTCTGCCGGGATAAAGCCATGAGCAGCAAGATTTGTCTCCAGCCAGATTTTCATTATGTGCTCTAAATCCTGTGGTTGATATTTACGTATCACGTGTTTCTCCCTTCATTACTAATTGTAAAGAAGGCTGCAACTGTTTTAAGTCACAACCTTCTTTATTTCAGGACTGCTCGTTTCCTGATCGTCCTGTTTTCTTTTTATTCCTGAACGTATTTCTCCCGCAGTTCTTTTACTTTATCACTGTAGACTTTATTCTGTCTCTGCTGCAAGAGCTGGTTCCTGATTGAATTCTTTACTTCCTCGAAATCTGCAACTGCCGCATCCTTTTTCTCTTCCACTTTGATCAGATGATATCCGAACTGTGTCTGAACCGGTCCCACAATCGCACCGATCTCTGCTGTAAACGCAGCATCTTCAAACTCTTTTACCATCTGTCCTTTCCCAAACTCTCCAAGATCTCCGCCTTTTGCTCCGGACGGACATGTAGATTTTTCTTTTGCAGCATCTTCAAAGGATGTCTCTCCGCTCTGGATCGCCGCTAAAATCGCATCACATTTTTCTTTGGAATCTGTCAGAATATGTTTTGCGCGAACAGTCTCTCCTTTTGTAAACTGCTGCTTGTGCTCCTCATAATAATTTTTGACATCCTCTTCTATCACAACTGCATCTTTCATCACTTCTCGCATTGTCATCTGTGCAAGGATATCTCTCTTGGCATTTTCTACCATCTCCTGATATTCTTCTGTCTCTTCCAGCTTCATCTCCCCGCCGAGCTCCGCAAACATATGAAGTGCTACAAACTGATCCAGACACTGCTGTCTGAACTGTGGATTGGAAAGATACGCCTGCTGCTCTCTCGGTACATTCTGCAGGAATTTTTCAAAATCAGATTCTTTGATTTCTCTTCCTGCCACAACTGCTATTATTTTCTGTTCCATAATTCTCTTTCTCCTTTATCTCGTATCGTTTTATTATAAACGGTATCGTGATAAATAGCAAAACAAAATTTCTGTCTGATTCTTTTTCAGATTCCCTTTTTATAAAGTACAAACGAATAGATCATCGGGATCGTCACAACAACGACTATGATCACAATTGGTACCATGTTGTTTTCAAAAAATACACTTCCCCAAAATACCAGTCCTGCCAGAATCCATAATTTTCCTGCCATTCTATGCGTACGATTCCAATTCTCCTCACTGTTCAAGGTCCATGGAAGTTTGATCCCCACCGTATAATTCTGATGATTCTTCGACATATAATTTCCCAACAGGATAAATATGCCACCCATCAAAATACTGACGATCACCTCCATATTCACATCCATGCCAAGTGCATATCCATAAATAGACAGATTAGACACGACAGACAGAACCGGAACGATCCAGAAGATCAGCGTCATCATCGCTCTTCCGATATTTTTCTTCTTGGGATCATTTAAGGTCACACCCAGGCAGAACAAATGGATGACTAATAATATGAGCGGGAAAATCACCACTGCAAACAGCTTTGTACTCCATCCATCTGCCCCTTCACTCCCGAAATGTGTTGCAATCTTTTCCGGCAGTCGATTCCAGAGCAGAAAACCGATCACCATTGGAAAAACAGTAACAATGCTGGTAATGATAACTTTTGATTTATTTTCTTTCATAATGTTGAATCCCCTTTCAAGTCTGACAGCCAGAGCATCAGCTCTTCCACCACAGAAATATTCAGCTCGTAATAAATAAAATTCTTGTATTTCGTTTCCCGTATCAGATCTGCCTTCTTCAGGATTTTCAGATGATAGGAGATCGTTGCTCCTGTCATTTCAAAATGTTTCCCGATTTCTCCTGCTGAAAGTTTTTCTTTCTTCAGAAGAACAAGAATCTCCCTGCGTACCGGATCCGAAAGCGCTTTGAAAGTCTCCGCAAATGCCATCGGCACCATCCTTTCCCGGAATCTATTTAGAATATTTTCTAAATTCCTTACAGACACTATAATCAATTTTTCTATCGTTTGCAACAGGTATTTTGAAATTTTTCTAAATACTTTTCAACTCTACTATTTTAACACTTTTCACATATCATATCGACAAACCAGATAAAAAAATGTATATTTATACCAGAAATTAACTTGTATAAGTTCGTGATCGGATGAACGTTTCTACCAACTGCCGTAACAGTTGACTACAGATTTTTGGGATTCCAAAAATTTGTGGTTATCTGTTACGGCAGTTTTTCTCTGTTTTTGCCGGCGCCAGAGGAAACCATGATTCTGATATCTGTTCTTATACCCGTTCAAACAACAAAACCCAATCGGAGGAAATAATCTATGAACAGCTTATTAATCAAAAATGCTTCTGCTGTCATCACCTGTGACAGTAAAGACACCGTTATGGAACACGCCAACCTCCTGATAAACAACGGTGTTATTTCTTACATCGGTCCCGAAGCACAGACCGCAGACGAAACGCTGGATGCATCCGGATACCTCGTTTATCCGGGACTTATCAACACGCATCATCATCTTTATCAGACATTCAGCCGGAATCTCCCTCAAGTACAGAATATGGAACTTTTCGACTGGCTCACCACCTTATATGAAATCTGGAAAAATCTGGATCAGGATGTTATTTACCACAGCTCTATAACCGGCATGGGAGAACTCTTAAAAACCGGATGTACTACTTGTTTTGATCATCATTATGTATTCCCGGACGGAAATTCCGATGCACTTCTGGATGCACAGTTTTCCGCCGCAAAAGACCTTGGGATTCGTATGTACGCTTCACGGGGCAGTATGGATCTAAGCAAAAAGGATGGAGGACTTCCCCCAGACAGCGTCGTACAGAATGTGGAGGAAATTCTGAGAAAATGACGTCTGGTATGCTCATGGAATTCATTTTCAGGATGAGGAATTACGTCTTCTGGCAGAAACCGGCACCGGTGTGACACATTGTCCAATCTCTAACATGAAACTCTCTTCCGGAATCTGCAGAATTCCTGATATGTTGAAGCTCGATGTACCGGTTGGTCTTGCCGTAGACGGAAGTGCAAGCAATGACGGATCAAACCTTTTGGAAGAATTGCGTGTCGCTTTTCTGCTACATCGCCTGAATTCTAGTAGCCACGCACTAAGTGGATATGATATACTAAAGATTGCTACGAATGGAAGCGCTAAAATACTCGGACGAAACGATATCGGTTCTCTTGCTGTGGGAAAAGCCGGAGATATGTTCCTCATTCGTCGGGACCGCCTCGACCTTATCGGGGCAGATCTGGATGTAAAATCTATGCTTGGTACCGTTGGACTAAAAGGTTCTGTTGACTACACGATCGTCAACGGAAAAATGGTTGTCGAGAACGGGCATCTTGTAAACATTGACGAGGAAAAATTTATATCTGAAGGTCGGAAATCCGTCACAGACTATTTAAGCCGCTCCTAAGTACAGTGAAAAACAAGTTACTGATACACTGTACGAACTTCTGTATAAACATTTATAACCAATCACAGGAGGAGACACTCTATGAATCATTCTCAGAATTCAAAAACAAAAAGACAAAAGGACCGCGAAATGGTCTATCAATTAGAAGGACGTCCGGGGCTATCCACAGCTGTACCTCTGGGTCTTCAGCACGTACTTGCAATGTTTACTTCCAACCTTGCTCCCATACTTATCATTGCCAGCGTCTGTGGACTGTCCGGAGCTGATACCGTAATCATGGTACAATGTGCAATGTTTGTTTCTGGACTGACAACTTTTGTTCAGCTGTATCCCATTAAGCTTGGAAAAAACCGTCAGATCGGAGCCAATCTTCCTATTGTAATGGGTACTTCCTTTGCATTCGTACCTACAGCCTCGGCCATTGGAGCTGCCAGCGGAATCGGCGCTGTTCTCGGAGGATGTCTTGCAGGAAGTATGATCGAAGTTTTGATGGGATTTTTCTACAAATACATCCGTCGCTTTTTCCCGCCACTTGTTGTGGGTTGTACGCTCGTGACGATCGGTGTTAATCTTCTGGACGTCGGAGTGGACTATTTTGCCGGTGGTTCAGGAGCCGAGGATTATGGTTCCATTCAAAACCTCAGCGTTGCATTCTTTGTTCTGCTGATCGTTGTACTGCTTCAGCGTTTCGGAAAAGGATTATTAAAAAATTCTGCCATTCTTGTCGGTCTGGTCGCAGGATATGTCCTCGCTTACTTTCTCGGAATGGTAGACACTTCTGTAATCGCAGATGCCGCATGGTTTGGAATCCCGCTTCCTATGCAGTTTAAACTGGAATTCCACCTTTCCGCTATTTTAAGCTTTGCCGCACTGTTCGTAACTTCCGGTCTGGAGACGATCGGCAATACTTCCGGTATCACCATCGCCGGTTTCGACAGAGAAGCTACCGAAAAAGAAACTTCCGGTGCAATCCTGGCAGATGCACTTGGTTCCACAACTGCTGCTGTATTTAACGCACTTCCAAATACAGCATTCGGACAGAACGCCGGAATTGTCGCCATGACAAAAGTAGTAAACAAATGGTGTATTGCTACCGGAGCATTTATTTTAATGATCTCCGGGTTTTTCCCAAAGCTTGGCGCTATTTTTTCAGCAATTCCAAATGCAGTCCTCGGCGGTGCAATCATTACCGTATTCGGTATGATTTTGATCAACGGTATCAAGATGATCGCCAAAGCAGGATTCAGTGAGCGCAACATTCTTGTCATGGGCCTTACCTTTGCATTCGGTCTTGGTATGACAAGCCATCCGGACGCAGTTGCACAGCTGCCATCCGCATTAAGATTTATCTTCAGTGATTCTGTAACAGGAACCTGTATTGTGGCAATCGTTGCAAACTTTTTATTTCCTATGAAAGACGAAGAAGATATTAAAAAAGCAAAAGAGGCTATGTTAGATTAAGGAATTCTTTCCGTTACATAACACTAAAAAACGCAGCAGATCTCATTAAAATGTCTGCTGCGTTTTATTTTAAATAAAACTATGTAACTGTTGTAATCGATATTCCAGCTCATATACTGCCCGGACAGCCTACAGTGTTCTCGCCACCTCAAATCCTTCTGCAATCGCATCCAGCGCTCTTCTTGCCGATTTTGCGTCTCCGATCACATAATATGGAAGCTTTCTCTTTTCACACACTTCTGCAAGCGGATGAGAATCGTTTGCCAAAAATCCAACCGCAAATACTGCACATTCACATGGAACCTGCGTTCCGTCTTCCAGCACGATTCCCTCTTCTGTAAATTTACATACTTTGCTGTTTGGCAAGAGTTTTACCTGTAACTGCTGCATTTTCATCATAACAGCTATCTTACGCAGGCTTCCCAGATCACTTCCGATACTGTCTTTCATCTCCAGAACAGTGACTTCACATCCGTCTGTCGCAAGCGTGTCTGCTGTTTCCAGACCGACCAGACCGCCTCCGATCACCGCTACCTTTCCTTTCGGACAGACTTCATGCCGAAGCACCTCCGGTGCAGATACATGCCAAAGCTTATCCATTCCCTCCAGATTGATGGTAATCGGAGAAGATCCGATTGCCAGGATCACTGCATCGACATCTGCCTGTTCCAGCATCTGCGCATCAACTTTTGTATTTTTATGAACCGTCACCAGTTTTTCTACCTGCGCTGCCATCTCCATCGCTGCAGATTTCATCTCAGCTTTTCCAGGCGCCTCTCCTGCAAGAAGGAATTCTCCTCCCAACTGATTTGTCGCTTCAAACAATGTTACTTCATGTCCTCTTTCATGGAGAATCTTTGCAGCTTCCATTCCGGCCACTCCGCCTCCGATCACCCATACTTTTTTCGATGCTTCTGCTTTATTCAGATCATACTCTGCCTCGTGACCGATCGCTGGATTTCTCATGCAGGTAATATGCGGACGGTTGGCCACATCACAGAATCCGTCATAGCAGCCCTGATTACAGCCCACACAGTGTACGATCTCATCCACTTTTCCCGCTCTGGCTTTGTTTGCAAATTCCGGATCCGCAAGCTGGGCTCTTCCCAGTACTACCATATCCACTTTATCCTGAGACAAAATCTCTTCTGCCAGTTCTGCTGTGTTGATCCTTCCAACACCAACTGTCAGCATGCCTGTCTCTTTGCGGATTCTGGCCGCATTTTCAATGTTAAATCCGTTTGGCACATCAATTGGCGGCACCTCATACATGGATGCTGCCGTAATGATATTTCCTCTGGATACATCCAGCACATCGACTCCATGCTCCTTTGCACTCTTACAGAATCGGATCACTTCCTCGATCGTCAGTCCGTTCTCCAACATATCATCCTGCGCATCGATCCGGATGAACAAAGGCATTCCTTCCGGCATATTTCTGCGCAGTTCATCGATCACTTCCAACGGAAATCTGCAGCAGTTCTCAAAGCTGCCGCCATATTCGTCCTCTCTGTGATTGAATCCTGCACTTAAGAAAGAATGCGGCAGATAATTATGCGCCAGATGAAATTCCAGACAGTCATATCCGGCCTCCACAGCTCTGGCTGCCGCCTTTCCATAACATGCAATGACTTCCTGGATCTGTTCCTTTGTAATCGCTTTGATCGTATATGGTCCAAAATTCATATCTGAAACAACCAAAACCTGTGCTTTTGGATCCATGGAAACCGCGATAGATCCCTGCCAGAGCTGAATTCCCGCTTTTCCTCCATTCTCATGGATCGCATCTGTCAGTTTCTTATGTCCCTCAATCAGATGATCCTCACTGATGGATACAAAATGTGCCGGTGCACTCGGCGTATGTACGGCTGCCACCTCCACGATATTCAATGCGCATCCGCCCTTTGCTCTGGCTGCGTGATACGCAATCAGCTTATCTGTCACAGCTCCGTTTTCCTCCGCCATTCTGGTCCCCATTGCCGGCAGGATAATCCTGTTTTTCAGCTCCATATCCCGAATCCGGATCGGAGCAAATACATGTTCAAACATTGCATGCTACCTCCCTGTTATTTTATTTTTATTATAGGGCAGTCCAGCAAAAATAGATATGCAGATTTCTAAATATGATTATCAATTATTTACATTGATGAAACCTGCGGTATTCACTTGGTGTCTGATTCATGTACTTAGAAAAGCTTCGCTGAAAAGAGGAAATACTTCCAAAACCAACATCACTGCTGATCTGTGTAACTGTTCGGTCTGTAGCACTCAAGTAACTGCAGGCAATCCGGATCCTGATTTCTTCCAGAAGTTCTTGTATGCTTCGCCCAAACGTCTCTCTCGCTCTTCTTTCAATCAGAGATTCCTTCTTTTTCATCTCTGTCTCCATTTCTTTCATTTGAAATGGTTTTTTGAAAATGCAGGAAAAGATATTCTAAAATCTGCAGTGATTCCTCCCCGGACTGCATTTGTGCTCCACATCCGATATTTTTCGTCTGATATTCTCTCACACTGACTTTCCTGTATCGTTTAAACACTCTGTAAAAATCTTCCACATTCGTAAATCCCAGATAATCACTGATATACTGAATGTTCAGCTCCGGAAAATGCAGCAGAGCGCAGGCATTCAATACCTTTCCCATTTTCTGGAGCTGAAAAACTGTATATCCGCACCGGTTTACGATTTTCCGGTTCAGCGTCACTGCAGTCATACCCACGGTTTCTGCGTACTCTTCCAAAGAGACGGTCTTACTCGTATCCAGAAGTACTCTCTGGATGATATTCCACACCTCATCCTTTTGTATCCCCTCTTTTTTCTTCCGTTCCATCGCATACCGACAGTATAATACATAGAGCTGCATCGCAAGATAAATACTCATATTCTGCACCGAAAATCGCTGTTCTTTTTCTTCCGCCAACAGATCTTCCAAAACACGTTCTACTCTCTTTTGCTCCTCTTTATCCAGAAAAAGAAGAGACTGCACTCCGTATACCAGCATCTCATTTTCTCTTGCCTTGCGCTGTTCAAAACACAAAGACATAAACAGGCCAATATGAAAAGAAACCTTTACACAATGCAAAGGTTTTCTGATATTTTCAATCCGATAAAAAAGATGCATATACAGGCAGAAAAAACTACCTTCCTGAATCTGAAATTTCTCTCCGTTGATCCAGAGTTCTGCATCTCCACTGATTACATAATAAATTTCGGTCTGCTCATGAAACCGCTGCTCGACCGGCTTTTTAATCTCCATCTCTGTAATATGGACCTGTTTTTCTTTTAAATTATAGTAATCAATTCCGGTAAACCAGTCTTTCTGATACCACATCCTACTTCTCCTTCTGCAGCGGCTGCTTTTCCATCCTGTAGTTTTTCAGGAGTACACCTTTTCTGACAACCCCTTGTTCCTGAATGACCATATATCCTCTGGATTCAAAAAACGGTCTTGCCGTGATTGAAGCATGCGTTTCAACCACATTCTGATCTGCATAATGCTCCAGCTCGTCACAGATTGCAGAAGCGATTCCCTGATGCTGATACGCTTTGTGAACATACAGCCGGTCCAGATAGCCGGTGTCACTGATATCCCCAAATCCTATGATTCCATTTTCCTCTTCTGCGATCACCGTGTAATGCTCTAAAAAGGACTGATTCCATTTTTCCAGATCCACATTGCCATCTGCCCATGCATCCACCTGCTCTTTTGTATAATCCTTTGTATTGACCGAATGAACAGTCTCATAAAACAACTCTGTAAGCGCCTTGCAATCTGCCGGTTTATAAACTCTTAAGATCAATTTAGTTTCCTCTTTTCTTTTTTCATTTTCAATTCTCATACTTTTTTACTCTGCCAGCGATAAATGCCTCCCAGAAGTCCATATTCCAAAATTATCATCAGATAAATTCCGGAAAGCTGCAGCAGCTCTGCCGCTGCAAACGCACCAACACCAAAGATCACAGATGCCGCAGCCGTAATCCAAAAGACCTGCCCTTCTTTTCCGATTCCCTGAAGATACAGCAGCCTGATCCGATATGGAATTTTGACCAGCACCAAAAGCACGATCATCCAAAGATAATCTCCCGCCCTGGCAATGATCATCTCGTCTGATAAAATCCAGTGAAACACTTCTTTTTGAAAGATTCCGCACAGCATCCCCACTGACAGAACAATCATGCCTGATAATTGTATCCCCGCTTTTTCATAACTTCTGACTGCCGCTTTCTTTCCTGCCGCATGATTTTGCAAGGCATAGGTCTGCGTTGCTGCCGCATACGCATACACAGGAAGCTCCAGCATCCCACAGACGAGATCCAGCAGCTTATAAACAGCCACATCTTCTGCTCCTAATCTTGCCACCGCTGCCAGAACCATAAATACAAAGATTGTACTTTCCAGCAATTCCTGTCCCAGTAAAGACGGATAGATTTTCCATATCCTGTATATCAATCCCCGGATCTCTTCTGCCCTGATCGTTTTTCTCCTTTGCCGTTCTTTCCAGTAAGTAATCTGATAAACCAATAGTCCGCAACCAAGACCAAGAATACTTCCCCAGGCGGCTCCTGCTGTTCCAAGACGAGGAAAGCCAGCTGCTCCGTATACAAGCACAAAATCGAAAAACAGATTTACTGTTGTAGAAACAACAGTCACCCAAAGGGTAATCTTTGTATTCTGCCTGTTTTTAAAGTATACACTATATTGAAAAATCAACATATTCTGCAGTACGGTAAATGATGCCGGATAAAAGTACCCAAGAAGCTCCTGTAATTCTTTTCCCTGTTGTCTATATACCGCATAAAAAAATGGCTTTCCAAACAGGATACTTACAAGTACAACTGTCAGACCGATCAAAATAACAAGAATTTTACTTCCTGCAAATGCATTCTCAAATCCTCGCTCATCCTGCTTTCCTATCTTCTCTGCCGCAATAATGTGAAACGCCGAAGAAAGCATCCCCAGGGCTCCTGTCACTCCATACACAACAGAAGCTGCAATTCCAACTACTGCAAACCCCCGCACAGAATAATGTCCTACAATCGCCTGATCCAGAATCTCAAACAGACTGGTCAATAAATAATGCAGCAAAATCGGATATGCCATCCGATTGAGTTCCTGAAATTCTTTTCTATTTTTCATTTTCCTTCTCCTTTTGCTAAATCTACAATTTTAAAAGGAGAATATGTCTGTATCGCCTATTCTCCCAATAGGCCGATCACATGCGCATATGCCATAAAAACCCTCTTTTCTATATTAAATTCTTGTATTCCTTTTGATTTATGTTTCCACAGAGCTGGTTTCCCTCATTCTTTTTTCAGACGGTAAACCGTGCTGGTATTAACCGAAAAGCGTTCTGCGATTTTCTTTGCATTGTGTGTCTTGTTCCAAGCTTCGACAAGTAATTTACGTACTTCATTGTTATAATAATCTTAACTTTATCACAATCCCTTTGTCAAGTATGTGCCGTATTATTGGGGCTTGCTGATTTCAGCACAGAATTACAAAATATCCTTGATGAACCGTTTAATCCTGATCTCCCGAATGCTGTTTGATGTTCAGATATCTGAAGCAGGAAAAAGAGCCTGAACGAAAAAAGTACAACGTGGAGAACACTATCGTTTTTTGAAACAACGGATGTTATAATAATTTCAGTTGTACCGTTTTATACTTTCGAAAATATTATGGAGGACTAAGAATATGATAAGAATGATGAAAGAAACTGATATAGATAATGTTTGCGAAATTATTAATGAGAACTGGAAAAAAGTATATAAAGGATATGTAAATTCAGAATTATTAAGTCCTGCTGGCTGTGCGGATAGAATATGTGAATTGAAAAACGATTTTTTTCGGGACGATTAAAAGAATACGTGTGGGAAGAAAACGGAAACGTAGTAGCTATGCTATCGTTTGGAAATACCGCAGATCATGATAAAGCTGGAGCTTTTGAAATATGGAGAATTTATATTACATCAGATTTTCAAGGGAAAGGAATTGGACACAACTTAATTGCGTTTGCAGAACAAGCAGCGAAAGAAGAAGGATATACAGAAGTTGTAATATGGGCATTTAAGAATAATCTTAATGCTATCTCTTTTTACCGAAAGCATGGTTATATTTTGGAAAAAGAGGAATATTTAGGGAAACCGTATTTAACTATGGGTGTTCGTTTAAATAAAAAAATTTGAGTATGAATTTTCCATATAGAAACTGGAGCGCAGACAGCATTACTAACTATTCGCGCCCCAGTTTCTGTGGGTACGGGGCATATAATCCATTCGCTATTTATGCTAAATGCCCCAATCCTGACTAATCATTTGCAGCTTCACCATATGAGGATAAATTCTGCCTGTATTCATCAGATCCTCCGGCTTCCCCTGTTCTGCAACCGTACCGTCTGAAAGTACAATCACTTTATCCGCACCACTTACGGTACGCATACGGTGAGCGATAACAAGTACCGTCTTATCCTTTATCAGCCTTGACAAAGCAGCCTGTATCAACGTTTCATTCTCCACATCAAGGCTTGCCGTTGCCTCATCCAGTAAAATGATTGGGGAATTTTTGAGGAAAGCGCGGGCGATTGAAATACGCTGACGTTCACCGCCGGACAGTTCGCAACCATTTTCTCCAATCATACTGTTATAACCGTCCGGGAGCTTTGCCGCAAATTCCTCACAATTTGCCAGTCTTGCTGCCGCAATGACTTCTTCATCAGTTGCATCTTTTCTTCCTATCCTGATATTCTCCATGATTGTATTGTTAAACAGCGTCACATCCTGAAATACGATAGAGTACAACGACAGTAATGTTTCCGGCTCTATTTTTGATATGTCCATACCTCCGACAGTAATTTTGCCTTTGTTAATATCCCAAAACCGCGCAGCAAGGCGTGACACCGTAGTTTTGCCTCCGCCGGACGGTCCGACTAAGGCAGTAACTTCTCCCTGTTTTGCTGTAAAGGACACGTCTTCCAATACGTTTTCCCCTGCGTTGTAGGCAAATTCTACATGGTCGAACACAATATCATAGCCTTTGTTTGTTACCCTGTCTGTGCCCGTCTGGACAGGCTGGTCAAGTATTTCATTCATGCGGTTTATGTTCGTTCTGGTAGAGATTACCGCTGCAAGATTTTGTAATGCACCCTCAAGCGGAGCATACAACCTGGAAGCCACAAGTAAAAACAGAAAGAACAGCGGAACATCAATTTCCCCTCGAATGAGCAGCACAGAACCCACAAGCGCAACCGTAGCAATCCCAAACTTTAATATCAGTGTTGAGGAAACAACAAACAGGGCAGTCCCAAGCTCAGTGATAATATGCCGTTTTTCCACATCGTCAATTTTTTTGCCAAGCTCGCTCAGATAGCTTTCTTCTGCATTATTTGCCTTTAAGTCCTGCAAACTTTCGATACACTCCTGCACACCGCTTTCAAGAGCAACATTTGCTGCTACGGATTTGCGGTTGAAATATTCCTGTATTCGGGCTGAAAAAAATGTAATTATAAATGCAATCGGCAAAACCCAAACAGCCGCAAAAGCCATGCGCCAATCATAAACAAAAAGACTGATTGAAATCAGTGTTGTTGAAATCAGAGACCCTGCCAAAGCGGAGACATAATGAGAGAACGCTGTTTCTAGCGTGGCACAATCTCCCATAATGGAATTTGTTAAATCAGCAAGGTCTTTTTTACCAAAAAAGGATAACGGAATTTTGCGGATCTGTTCTGCTAAAGATATACGCCTTACCCCACTTTCCACATAAGTAGCTAAATAAGTGGCATTATATTGAAACCAGGTCGCGATAAATATAAGGCATAAGCAAACCAACGCACCAACGGCATAGAAAGCGACATGTTTTTTGCTTACTCCTCCGTTCATCATATCAATAACCAGAAAATACAGAAGCCCGACAGGAATCATAAAAGATATATCCTGTGCAACGCAAGCAATACAGCCTTTTATCAAATCGACAGCCCCTTGCTCTGATAACGCAAACCGTCTTTGCAATATCTTAATCATGTTCTTACCTCCTAGCAATTTTCCATTCTGCTGCTTCGGAATAATTTTTCCACATACGCGCAAATATTCCGTTTTTCTCGATTAGTCTGCTGTGTGTACCACTTTCAACAATCTCACCGTTTTGCAGCACATAAATACAATCTGCATCTTTGATTGACGACAGCCTGTGTGCAATCATAATAACCGTTTTTCCCTTTGACAGAGCAGATAAAGCCTGTTGTACACGCACTTCATTGTCGGGGTCGGCAAATGCTGTCGCTTCATCAAGAATCAGTATCGGCGCATTTTTCAAAATCGCACGGGCTATGGCTATTCTCTGCTGTTCGCCGCCGGACAGGTACACGCCTTTTGTGCCTATCATCGTATCCATTCCATTTGGTAATTTTTCGATAATATCCAGGCACTGTGCAGTTTCCAGAGCATGGGCGATTTCTTCGCGTGTGGCGCTCGGCTTTGCCATACGCACATTCTCCAATACAGACGCTTTGATAAGCCGGCTATTTTGAAATACAAAAGATACCTTATTCATCAATGTTTCTTTTGGAATGTCGCGTATATCGATATTCCCGATCAATATACGCCCTTTCTGTGGATCAAAAAATCTTGTAACAATATTTGCAAGGGTCGTCTTGCCGCCTCCGGACGAGCCTACTAATGCGATTGTCCGTCCCGGTTTGATTGACATAGAAACATCATTGAGTGCGTTTTTCTCACCGTCATAGCTATAGATAACGTGTTCTAATGTAATTGAATGATCAGATGGTACGTTATTTACTTTACTTTCAGACAACGGCTTTTCATTCAGCACTTCCTCAATCCTGTTCATTGCGTCTCCTACAATCATTGCGTCCTCACTCATAAACATAATTTTTGTGAGTGTTGTACCGATAACAGGCGTAATCACAATATAAAAGATAAGATTTAGCAGCAATTCATTTGTTACGCCGTCCCTTGTAAAGAGAATACCTCCCGCAATCAGAAACGCGAATACACCGTTGATTGCTGTTGTATAAAACATCATCGGTAACCTTAATGCTTTCGTGTATGCAATTACCCATGTTTCGTAATTGTCAATCGCTGCTTTGAATCGTTTGAAAGAAAAGATTGTCTGTCCGAAAGTCTTTACTACGGGTACGCCCCTTACATACTCAACCGCTTCATTTGACATATCGGAAAGCGCATTTTGATATTGCTCCATTCTCTCTTCCATGTCTTTCCCTGTCATTTTCATCATAATCAAAAAACCAAGAACAACAGGAACAAGGCTTAAAATCCCTAACCGCCAATCAAACGCAAGTAATAAAAAGAGCAGTCCTACGGGCGTGGCAATTGCTCCCGCTTTGTCAGGCAGCCTGTGTGCAAGATAGTTTTCTGTAGCGGCACTGGAACTGTTTACAATTCGCCTGAGCTTTCCGCTTCCATATTTTTCCGTTACTCCAATCGGCAATGCTGTAATATGTCGCATAAGCTCTTTTCGGATATTGGCGGCAACCCGAAACGCGCTTATATGCGAACACATCAAAGCGGCTATGTAGACAACAATAGAGATAACCGCAAACAATACGGCAGACCAACCGTAGCTTGTAACATTCCCCACTTTTGAAAAATCCGGGGAAACTTCCAGTATGTCGTGAATGATACGCCATATATACCAAAACGGCACAAGAGCCAATAGCGCACTCATGACTGACAGTACCCAGGAAAGATAGGTCAATATTTTATGCCCTCCGGCATAACCCATCAATCTTGATAGATTAGACTGTTTTTTCATTGAAAAACCTCCTTAAAATTTTTATGATAAAAGAGATTATGGAAACCTCAAATATCCACTTTTTGAGTTAGCAGTAACTAACTTACATGTAAAAATTATAGGGCTTATTGCCCCATAATTTTCATCCACCCTGCGGTGTAAAAAGCTCGCATTTCTTTTAGATAATGCTTTGCTTCTTCAAGCGGCATTTCATGTATAATCAATTCAAAAAAAGTGTTGAACATTCCAGTAATCAAAATATGCTCTAACCGTTTATCAATCGAGGGAACCGGCCTGCCCAACCTTTCAAGCACCTTGAAATAATCATGTGTTGCATTTGTTTCTATTTCCACCATTTCGTCAATCAGCTTTGAAAAGCGCGTTCCCTCGGAACAACAAAGAATGAGCTTAAATTCATTCAAGTGTTCATAGGCGTACAAAAGCATTTCATACATACACTCGCCGGAAGTAGAGGTAAGATTGTCAGGCTGTTCCTCCGGCGGGATTTCTGCAAATTCTTTTTGCGCCTTGCGAAAGCAATCTAACAAAAAGTTGTAATGTTTACCTACCAATGCTTCAAATAAATCCTCTTTGCTGTCGTAGTAGCCATATAATGCCCCTGTTGTTACCCCTGCTGTTTTGACGATGTTTCTCAAGGAAGCAGACTTGAAACCTTTTTCAAGAAATTCCTGCATGGCGGCTGAAAGAATTAAGTGTAATGTCGTCTGCTCTACTTCATTCATTAACTCACTCCTCTCATATAACATCGTTATATATCACTGTTATATGATACAGTAAAGAGGGCGCTTTGTCAATAGTTTGAAAATTTTGCATTATAGAATTGGCATTTTTCGATTTTCTCCGTATTAAGAAGTAGGAAAACTTTTTGAAAAATCTTTCTCTGAAACTTTGGCAAAACCGCCTCCTGTGGTGTTGTAGGTAGTGAAAGGAGAACTGCGAATGGAAAATAGAAAACGGAACGTGCACATCATTGTCCGAGTGACGGAGGACGAACGGACGTTGATTGAGGAAAAAATGAGGCAGATACCGACCATGAACCTATCTGCTTACTCCCGTAAAATGCTGATTGACAGGTACATCATTGTTTTAGAAAGGAACTTGCGGCGAAGAAAAGACAGCTTACACAAGCGGAACGGCGCATTGAGGAATTGGACAGGCTATTCAAGCGTATTTACGAAGATAACGCCAACGGGAAACTTTCTGACAGCAGATTTCAAATGCTCTCTGACGATTACGAGCAGGAGCGGGAAGAACTGCGGGAAAAGCTGTTGCAACTGAATGAAGAAATGATACAGCAGGAAGAACAGGCAGAAAACATTGACAGGTTTATCGGCAAGGTACGGAAGTATCTTGATTTGGACGAGCTGACGCCCGCTGTCTTGAATGACATGATAAAGGCGGTATATGTTCACGCTCCCGACAAGTTAAGCGGACATAGGGAACAGCAGATTGACATTTCCTATGACCTTGTGGGGATACTCCCCGCGTCCTTGCTCGCTGACCTGTAAAACGGAGAAACGGCATAGCCGAAGCTACGCCGTTTCCTGAAAACAATC
>OGUQ01000242.1_pt1 | contig 56825 bp, 50 predicted proteins | sample 1574701 | NCBI WGS metagenome assembly OGUQ01 (sample SAMEA2582087, study PRJEB24529) | metagenome | biome: Human gut stool | place: China | collected 2011 | reverse complement strand
AGTCGGTAGAGCATTTGACTTTTAATCAAAGGGTCTGGAGTTCGAATCTCCAACGGGACACCATTTAAAGAAATAAACTAGGTACTACCTAGTTTTTTGTTGACAAATAAGAATCAATATGTTAATATATTTGAACACAAGGAGGGGAATATAATGGAAAAAATAAAAATAAACAGAAAAAAAGCCAATTATACTTTAATAAGAGTTTGTTCTTTTGTAACAGCATTAGGTTTAACAGTAGCAGCTCCATTTTTTATCAAAAGAAAAACATCAAAAGGAGAAATATATTATCCTACTAAAATTACAACTACTAAAATAGACTTTAATGACAACTATAGTTTGATAAATACAAACGAAACCGAAATGTATGATAAAGAACAAAATGAAAACCATATCACACTAAAAGTTATAGAACATGGTAAAGAAACTTATACAATTAACGGAAAAAGCAAAAAAACAGATAAAATAAGTAATTATGAATTTCAATCATTATTTGAAACAGAAGAAGAGTTAAGAAATTCAATAATAGCTATTTATAACAGATATGGTAACCTTGATGAAGATGTATTAAGTAAACACCTAGGAGCTTATCTAATTAAACGTGAAGAAATTGAAACAGAAGAAATAAAAGACGGAATAAGTGTTGAATATACATTTGAAACAACTGAAAAAGAATCTAAAGTATTACCATATTCAAAGCAAGAAGTTAAAAATAAACAAATAGTAGCTACCGCTATAACAGGTGTAATTACTTTAGGAGGAGCTACAATAATAAGTATAAATACAAGAAGAAAAAGCAAAAAAAGAACTAGAAATGAACAATAATCTAGTTCTTTTATATCTTAAAGCTTCCATCTTCAAACAAAATAATTTCTTTTTCTTCAAATGTAATAGCTGTAATTTTTAAATCATCAGTACCTATCATAATGTCAACATGTCCTCTTGACTTATTATATCCAATAGTTTCTAATTGTTCATCACTAAAGTCAGAAGAACCATCTATGCATTCCTTAAATCCCATACCAACAGCAATATGGCAAGAAGCATTTTCATCATATAATGTTTCAAAAAACAACATATTAGAATTTGCTATTTTACTATTTTTATCAACTAAAGCAATTTCTCCTAACATAGAAGATTCTGAATCAACAGATAAAATATTACCAAGTTCTTCCCTACCAACACTAGCATCATATTTAACAACCTTACCATCACAAAACTCTAAACAAATATCTTTTATTAGAACCCCCGAATGTACCAAAGGTAGTGAAGAATATACAATTCCATTAGTCTTAAACTTATTAGGAGTAGTAAACACTTCTTCCGTAGGAAGATTAACAATAAGTTCTCTATCACCAATTAAACTACTACCACCACACCATAAAGCTCTCTTATCTAAATTCACTGTTAAATTAGTACCAAGACTATTAGTATAATGTAACTCTTTTATTTTCAAATCATTAAGTTTACAACACTGTTCTCTATTTAATTTCATCTTTTCTTCCCAAGATTTTAAAGGATCTTTTGTATTAATCAAACATATATCAAAAATAACATCCCACAATTTTTCTAAAGACAAAACATCATTTGGAAATAATAATTTACTCCATGCCTCTGTAGCCACAGCAGCTATACACCAATCTATTTGATTATTTTCTTGTTTTTCCCTATACAACTTTCTTGTCTTTAAAGAATAAACAGAAGCAAATTTCAACTTTTCTGTTTTTATATCCCCCATACTATTAGGATTAGCATCAACTAAAAACAAAAAAGCCCCATTTTTCTCTGCATACTTATCATGTATACTTTTATTCCAAAACATACATTTTTTAATATCATCTTCATCATAATATTTAAGCAATGTATGCTTAATTTCATCATCATAATAATCAAAATATATATCACGAACTCCTAACTCCATAGCCACTTTTGTTAAAACTCTAACAAAAGGAAAAGACTCTATTGGAGCACTAATAACAAGAGGTTCTCCCTCTTTAATACAAAGTCCCTTTTTTAATAGTAATTCTGCATATTTATAATATTTCTCTTCCATATAATCCTCCATTTATCAAAAAAACACCTAATGGTGTTATTTTCTAGATACATATTTACCATCTTTTGTAGATACTATAATTTCTTCATCTTGTTCAATAAATAATGGTACTTTTACCAAATAACCAGTCTCTATTATTGCATCTTTAGTAGCATTCGTAGCCGTATTTCCTTTTACAGCCGGCTCCGTTTGAATAATTTTAAAATCAATCTTTTCAGGAAGTTCTATACCCAACATTTCATTTTCATAAAAATAAAGTATTACTTCCAAACCTTCCTTTAAAAATTTTACTTCATTGCTAATCTGACTCCTATCAATTTCAACTTGCTCATAAGTATTCATATTCATAAAACTATACATATTTCCATCATTATATAAATATTGCATTTTAATCTTATCAACATGAGCTGTTGGAACCTTTATACCAGAATTAAATGTTTGTTCAACAATAGAACCAGTTCTTAAATTTTTCAATTTTGTTTTAACTATTGCAGCACCCTTACCTGGTTTAACATGTTGAAACTCTAATACCTGATAAAGATTACCCTCATAAGTAATAGTTAATCCTGTTTTAAAATCATTAGTATTTATCATTTCTACCTCCTAGTATAACTTATTTCTTTTCTTTATGATTAGTATTTTTTCTACATTTAGGACAATATTTATTTAATTCTAAACGTTCTGTAGTATTCTTTTTATTTTTACTAACATTATAGTTTTGACTCTTGCATTCATCACAAACCAAAGCAACCAAAACTCTATTTTCATTTTTCTTAGCCATTTTATTTCCTCCTTCAAAAAAACATCAAATGTATTATATCAACAAATAATATCAAAATCAAGAAAAACACATACTTTTTTGTCCATTTACTATCTATATATATCAAAGAAACTATTAACTACCCTAGAAGAAATTCTCTTCGTAACTTGGCTTGTATAATTTGCATCAGGTAAAGAAACATCCGGAGAAACAACAACCAAAGACATTATAGGATTATCACCAGGAGCATAACCAACAAAACTTGTTGATATAGTCTCCGTATCCACAACCCCATCATTATCCGTATCTAAGAAACTCTGACTAGTTCCTGTTTTTCCAGCCGAATTAGTATAATTCCCCATATAACCATAACCAATACCATTACTTATAACTTGATTAAATCCATATCTAACCCTATCAATATACTTCTTCTCCACATCAACAACTCCCAATATTGTTTTTTCCCTAGCATATATTAAATCACCAAGTAAAGTATCAGGATTACTAGAAGGTGAATATACTTCTTTAAGTAAATAAGGTTCCAATCTAACACCACCATTTGCTAAGGTAGAAATATACTGCGATAATTGAATTGGCGTATAAGTATCATACTGACCTATAGCATAATCAAGTAAATGACCAGAAAGTTTAGACTTACCACTATAACCCAAAGACTCAACAGGTAAATCTATTCCCGTTTTAACCCCAAGTCCAAAAGAAGCATACATACTACGATATTTAGAAAAAGCATCGTCACTTATTTTTAAAGGCTTATCATACTGGTAATTACCATTACCTACCTTAATAGCAATTTTATACTGATAAACATTAGAAGAATAAGCCAAAGCATAAACATCATCAATAAGACCCATTGTACGCCAAGAACACTTCAAAGGCGTATTTTTAATTTTAATACATTCATCCATTAATTTTGTTCCTATATCAATAGCATTATACTTATATCCTACCAATATTGAAGCTCCCTTTACAACACTACCAGGAGTTACAGGCAAAGTCACAATACCAGGAGTATAATCAACAACATAATACTTTCCATCATCACCTTTTCTTACCTGTTTACCAGACATAGCCAATATCTCTCCAGTTTGAGGATTAGAAACAACAACAAAAGATCTATTATAATAACCAGTATTAGCCTCATACTTAGTATTCAAAACCTCTTCCGTCAAAATACTCTCCAATCTCTTTTGAAGTTCAATATCGATAGTTAAAACAATATCATTACCCCTTTTTCCTTCACTAACCAAAGAATAAGTGTTGTTATCTCCTACCTTATATATAGCCTTTGTACCCTTCAAATAATTTTCATATTGATATTCCAAATAACTAATACCTACCCTATCATCTAAAGAATAACCAAGTTCTAAATAATGATTAGCAAGTTCTTTAGGTATACCTTGTTTATCAGAAGAAACATTACCAAGTATAGACTTAAAAGTATCCCCATATAAATATATTCTTTCCCAATCAAGTTTTGTATTAAAGCCAGACAAAGAATCAATATTCTCAGATATATAAGCATATTCCTCTTCTTTAACAACTTTATTCTTTATGATTTTTTCAGCATAAGAATAACCTTTATTCATCAAATAATATATATAAGCAGCCTCTTTATTAACACTACTTACCTCTTCATCACTAATCTTAGTCAAAGCTATTTTCTTTATATCATCCAAAGATTTCTTTCTACCATTTTCATTTTTTCGTTCTTTATCACTAACTCTCTCATTAACATCATCAATATGTTCAATATAAAAAAATTCCCTTAACATACTATCAGTTACTTTACTATAATCTATCTCCAATTTAGTACTAATTAAATATGCCAATTCCACTTCTCTTTCTGAAGTGACATCTTTATCCTTTTTATAATAAATAGTCTTTACAGCTTTATTATCTACAAGTAAATTATAATTTCTATCATATATTCTACCCCTAGGAGCAGAAGATGAAGTAATTGTTCTCTGAGTAGCATTAACAAGTAAATCACTATATTTATCACGTTCTATAATAGTTAACTGCATAAGTCTAAAATATACTATAATAGCCAATAAAACAATTATAACACTTAATAATTTATATCTCTTAACAGTTATTTCCTTCAAATTTTTACTACCAATATCCTTCTTATTAATACGATAATATGATGTATTTTTTTTAACAACTTTTTTTCTACTATAACTACCATTAACATATTTATGCTTTAAAATACTCATATTATCATCCTTTCATTATTATTATAGCATATTTTCCAAAATCTATCATACTTTTAATTAGGTACATAATAATATTAAGAAAGGAATAAAAAATGAACATACTATTAATAAGCAAATATATAAACAAATTAACTAAAGATGACATAAAAACATTTGCATATAACAAAGGAATACCCATAGAAGAATATGAAATAGATATCATATATTCTTATATTAAAAAATATTATAAAGAATTTCTACAAGGTAATGACACACTAATATTAAATAATCTTAAAAAAGAAATAAGTGAAAATACATATAACCATATTATTAATCTATATAAAGAATATAAAAGAAAACTTACATAATTATCAATGATAAAACGAATACACATTGGTTATAATCTTACCAAGATTGGTAAAAATTAGGTACAAACAACAAATTTTAAAAAATATTTACTATAATAAACTTAACTTAAGGAGAGATAATATGACATTAGGTGAAAAAATCAGAAATTTAAGAAACAACAATAACATATCACAAGACAAATTAGCTAAAATGTTAAATATTAATAGAAATAATCTATCTAGAATTGAAACAGATAAATCTGTCCCTACATCAGATATATTATATAATCTAGCCAAAATATTTAATATTAGCATAGACTCACTACTTGAAATAAATAAAACTGAAGAAAACAATTTACAAAAAAAAGAAAAAATATCCAAAATAACAAAATATTGCAATAACTTGTCATTACAAGAATTAGACTTTATAATAAAAATAATAAAATCTATGCAACTATAAATATCAAAATAAAATACGTATTGTATTTTATTTTTATTATTTAACCCCATTAATTTAAACAAATATCACACTATAATTATACAATAGTATCATAATAATACACATTTTTTCAGTTGACTATAAAAAACTAATGCTTTATAATTAAAATAGACTAGGAAGTGTTATATGCAAACAAAATATCAAGAAGAATTAATAAATATTATAAACAAAACGCTAGACGCCCATGATGATACTATTGCCTCAAATAACAGAACTAAACAAGAATTAGATATTAATCTATATCTATTATTAATAGAATTAAATGGCAAAGAATATAAAGGAGAAATAGATAAAAAAGAAGCTTTAATTATCGATGATTTTCTAAGACTATTAAACAATTATAAAGTACAAATAGAATTAAAAAGAACACCCGAGCACTTAGAAGAACAAGTAGAAAAAATAAAAGAATTATATTACAATAACACTGCCATACTAAATAACTATTTATCTAGTAGCATAACATTAGAAAACATTTTAACAACTGGTAGTAAAAATGATATAGATGAACTAATAATAAATATAACAAGGAAAAAAAATAACAAACAAAAATATATTGCTAACATAGATAACAAAAGACAAAAAATACTAGAATTAATAAAAGAAGGAGAAAATATATATGTTAAAGAAGACTATGTTATAATAGGTAGTATTACTTTAACTATTGAAGAATTTAAAGAAATATTTTCTTATTTACTAAATATTGATAACTTTGAATCAAAATATAACGATCCAAAACTAAAAAATGCACAATTATGTATATATATGGATATTATAAGTAATATCAATAATAAAACGATATCATCAAAAAGAATAAGTAAAATACTAATTCAACTATTACTACAAGAACTAAGTAAATTAGAAATCTATACAGACGAAAATACTGACAGTAGTCACTTTATTATAGAAAATATAAAATTAAATGATTTATCAAAAGAAGAAACACCTAATGATAAATCTTCAAAAATTATTATCAATAATAAAAATATATATATATCTAATGAATATCTAATAAACAAAATATTATCTCTATTTAAAGAAGGAAAATACTATTTTACGGAAGATATGTTTGTTATTGACGGAGATAAAAATGATTTTAAAGGAAAAATACCTATTAGCCAAATGATTTCATACCTAACACATCTTTTAGTCACAACAATAAAATCCGAAAAAAAACACAACTATAGTAAATAATTACTATAGTTTTTATTAAACACATGTACGAAATAAAGTTGACAATATCTATTTCCTATGATAGATTATATATAGAAAATAACAAATATATGAAAGAGTGATTATATATAATGGATTCAATTGAAGAAATAAAAGGTATTGGTAAAAAAACAAAAGAATTATTTAATAAACTAGGAATTTACACCAAAAATGATTTAATACATTATTATCCATATAGATATGAAATATTAAAAAGAACCAATATAGAAGAAATATATACTACAAATAAAATAATAATAGATGGACACATTATATCTGATGCTCTTTTAGTATATCTAAGTAAAAATTTAAAAAGGATTACATTTAAAATAAATATTGGTAATAATATTCTAAACGTTATTATTTATAACAGAATATATCTATTAAACGAATTAAAAACAAATAAAGAAATAACAGTAATAGGAAAATATGATATAAATAAAAAAGCCATCATAGCTAGTGACATAAGATTTGAAAAATTAAGTGATACACCCAAAATAGAAAGCATCTACCACAAAACACCTGGATTAACACAAAAAATTATATCCAAAAGTATACTAAATCTATTAGAAGAAAACAATAATATTCCAGATTATATACCAGAATATTTATCAAAGAAATATAATTTCATAAGTAAAAAAAAAGCTATACATGAAGTACATATACCAAGCACTATATTAATTCTAAAAAAAGCAAGACAAAGACTAAAATACGAAGAACTATTTATGTATTTACTAAAAATAAATTATTTAAAAGAAAAAATAACTGAAGATGAAAAAGCTATAAGTAGAAATATAAATGATAACGAAATACAAAACTTTATTAACAATTTACCATTTACATTAACCAAAGATCAACATCAAAGTATAAATGAAATAATTAATGATTTAAAAAGTAAAAAAAGAATGAATAGATTATTACAAGGAGATGTTGGAAGTGGCAAAACAATCGTTGCATTCGTGTCAACATACGCTAACTATTTAAGTGGATACCAAACTGCCTTAATGGTCCCAACTGAAATATTGGCAACACAACACTATAACGAAGCATTTGAGCTATTTTCTAAGTATAATATTACGGTTGAATTATTAACTTCATCAACAAACAAAAACAAAAAGAAAGACATTTTAAACAAATTATTAACTGGCGAAATAGATTTACTAATAGGAACACAAAGTTTAATACAAGAAGATGTAAAGTTTAAAAATTTAGGACTAGTAATTACAGATGAACAACATAGATTTGGTGTCAATCAAAGAAATGCCTTTAAAAGCAAAGGTATAACACCAGATATATTATCAATGAGTGCTACCCCTATTCCAAGAACATATGCTCTAACTATATATGGTGATATGGAAATATCATCCATAAAAACAAAACCAGCTAATAGAAAAGAAGTTATTACATATTTTAAATTAGAAAATGAAATAATAGACGTATTAACACTTATGAAACAAGAACTAGACAAAAAACATCAAATATATGTAGTAGCTCCAATGATTGAAGAAGATGAAAGTAACGTTGAAAATGTAAACGATTTAGAAAATAAAATAAATAGAGCATTTAGTAAAATAGCCAAAACAGCATCTATCCATGGAGGAATGTCTTCCACAGAAAAACAAAATATAATGAAAAAATACGAAAGTGGTGAAATAAATATATTAATCTCTACAACAGTCATAGAAGTTGGAGTTAATGTAAGTAATGCAAGTATGATTGTAATTTGGGATGCTAATATGTTTGGACTATCTACCCTACACCAATTACGAGGTAGAGTCGGAAGAAGTAACATTCAAAGTTACTGCATATTAATAGCCAAAGAAAATTGTGAAAGATTAAAAATGTTAGAAAAATGTAATGATGGATTTGAAATAAGCGAATATGACTTCAAAAACAGAGGTGAAGGAGATCTTTTTGGAATAAGACAACATGGAGACACAGGACTAATAATTTCCGATATAAGTAAAGACTATGAAATGCTATTAAAAGTAAAAGATGACATTAAAGAATTTATTGAAATATATAAAACTAACAAAGAAAAATATAACGATATCTATAACGAATTAACCAAGATTGACACAGTTGACTAATTTTTTCAAAAAATATATTGCATAAAAATAAAAAATATATTACAATAATATTGTCATAAGATAACAAAGTATCTTATGAACAACCTTTTTACACTCTCTACGAATATATGTAGGAGTGTCAACCAAAACCCCCTGAAGCTAAGGCGAGAGCCTTAGCATTTTTTTATATTTTACACTATTCAAAAACTATATAAAATATTAAGACTTTGTTCTCTTCAGGGGGCTATTATATTAAAAAAGAGGATTGTTTAAAATCCCCGTAATATCGACATATAACTCATATAGAGTTTAATAAAATTTAATCAAAAATTGATAAATTTAATTCAATTTGATGGGTAGCTGATGGGTAGAAATACTCATCAGTTATTCTATTCATTATCTATTTGTGCAATTATTTTTTTTCTTTTTCTAACATTAGATAAATCATTTAATTCTTTAATAGTTTTATCAATAATCTTTTTTTCTTCAACAGTTATATTTCCATAATCTGAAATTTCAATTTTGTCTCCCACATATAGTTTATCTGCGAATTCTACATAATCAAAACCATTTCCATTTTCACAATTAATAAAATTTACATTATTACCTTTTTTTGCAAGCTTATATTTCATAATTATCCTCCTTGTATGTTTTTATATTATATTTTTTGAATCTTTTTCTAATAGATTTTTTACCTCCATCAGTTATATCAGCAATTATATCAAGACAAGGTTTACCATCTATATTATTTTCCATATAATTTGAACGAATAATTATTTTTTTATCATCGTTTCTACAATATATAATGTTTTCTGCATCTGCTAAAATAGGAATAGTAGCATTGTGGCTCACTACAATTATTTGTTTTTTTATTTTTGCTGCTTTTATATCCTTAATCAGCTTATCATTGATATATTTATTTGCCAAATTATCTTCTGGTTGATCAATAATCAAAGGTGCTTGATCTTTATCATATTTTAAAATTAATTCAGTTAATATTGCTGTTTTCCAACCTGGACTTAAATCTTCCCATTTCTTATTATTTGAAGTAATAATCTTATACGTATATTTGTTATTACCTTTTATTTTTTCAAAAATTTTGTTTTTAAAGTCATCATATGTTTTTATACTACTAAAATTTCCATTAACCTTATTAAAAAATAAATTCGAAGGTTTTAAATCATTAATTGAATCAATTTTATAGCCAGTTTTTAAAATTTCATTTAAATAATCTTTGATAGTATCACTATCAACTTCTAATTTATTTTCAATATATAATTGATGCCCTGCAACTTTTATCGGAGAAGATTTAATTGTATATTTAAATTTGCTTAAATTCGATAAAGCTTTATCAAATATTTTTCTTTCGTCTAAATATTTTGAAATATATAATAATACATTATTAAACATTTGTGATTTTTCTTTTATTTGGCTATCATCATATTTATAAACTTCATCAAATTCTTTCTTATTTTGCTTTACAATTTTTCTAATATATTTTTCAAAATTTGATTTTTCATATGCATTTTTCAATTTTTGCTTAATTGATAATATTTCTTTTGTATAATCTTCAATATATATATTAGTATTTTTAAATTTGAGTAATTCATTAAGACTTTCAACATGCTTATTATATAATTCTTCTTGATATTCTAATTTATCCAATATTTTTTCAGGAGGAAATAATTTATCTAACGGATTATTCTTCATATTATTAAACAATATTAAATTATTAATATTTGTTAAAGCAGATAATTTATTTTGATATTTTTCTATTTCTTCAACTGAGTTAAATAAAGTTGATAAATATTCTTCCAATTTATTTAGTTGCTCAGTAGTCTTTTTTGTTGTTTCTTTTGTAGGACCAAACATTTGCTTAATAATTGGAATAGATTCAATTTTATTTTGATTTGCAACTTCAGAAATATAATTTTGATTTATGTAATATGGCACAAATCCTGCTGGATTATCAATTTTTAAATCATCAAAATTGTAATTCTTAGAGTAATCAACTTTCCCTAAATCAGCTCGTATTTTTCTAACCAAAGTATCAACTAAAAGACTTTTCCCAGATGACGATTCACCTACTATAACATTTAGTCCTTGCTTAAATTCCACATCAATATCAAGAGAATCATTTTTTATATAGTAACTTTTAATAAATTCTTCGTATCTTTTAGGTGGATTATCACTATAAAACAAACGACCAGATTCAGATAAAGCTAGTTTTAATCCATTAAAAGTCGGTTCTGAAATAATCCACGTTGGGACAAACTTTTCTGCATTATCGGATTTTGGATTAGGATATTTTTTAGGATTATAATTGTCAGAGCATGTTATTAAATTCGTAAATTCATCAATTCCTATATTTTTGAAATAGTTTTGAGTACTCAATATTCCAGAATTTGATCTGGCAGTAAAGCCATCAAACTGATTATAATATAAAACTTTTTCCATTATATTATCAAATTTTGCACCTTTTGGCATTGCTTTATCAAAGGTTGCATGATTTTGACCACCGTGTGGTAATAAAAGAAAATCATAGTTGCTAAATTTATTTATTATTGTTTCTAAATTAGGTATATTAGAATAGTCACTTTTAGTAATCTCTTTTTTAGGATATAATTCATCTAATATTGTATTTATTGAATCGATATTTTTATCATTTATTTCAATATTAAAGAATATATGACAATGATATGGCTTTTTTAATTTATCATAACTAACATGTAATTCTACCCCTAATATTAAATAGTAATCTTCTGGAAATTGTGATAAGTAAACTTTTTTATTTATGATATTATGATCTGTAAATGAAATCATTTTTTTACAGTTTTTACTATAAATATTTATTTTTTTTAATAATTCCTCCAAATCATAATTTGATTTTAATTTTATTTCTTCTGGATTTTCTGAAGTATGAATATGTAAATCTGTATATACTGCTTCAAAAGATTCTTTTCTTATCATATTGATTCCCCCATTCATTAATGACATTATGACATTATTTTTATATATTAAAATTTATTTAATAATTTTCTAATCTATATAATTGATATAGAAATAGTATTACTTTTCATTTCATCTTTCATTTAAAGAGATTAATTTATCATTGACACTAATTTTATCAATAAATTCTTCAATTGTATAAGGATTTATATTTATATTATCCTTATATTTATACCATTCAGAAGCTTCTTTAGCATCATCATGAATATATGGTGCTATAAATACAGCAAATGCCTCTTTATGTTTCGATAAATCATTTAACAAATGTCGCCTTATAGGTATCATTTCATTCATAACTTGATCTGTTTTACCCCTCATCATAGTAACTTCTACATTTGAAACTAAAGGAACTCCTTCTGATTCATTACTTGGTTCAGTACAAACTATGTCAGGCATATTACCTCTTGCCGTCATAGTCGGCATTCCCTCATCGTCTATTGAATAATTTGGCTCAATATAACATCCACTTAAATTTTGAGCAAGTGAAATACTAGTTAAAAATTCTAATCTGGTTGGATCAGGTATAAATCTAAATTCATCATTTTTACTTTCTGATTTCTTACTTAAGATCATAAGTTCCTTAAATATTTCCTCTTTAGTATACTTACTTGCAAATTTACTTAATGTTTCAATTTTTATACTATATTCTTTAGAATGATCTACTTCAACGTTAATATCAAATAATTCTTTATCTTTTTGACCAATATAATTAAAGTATTCTTCCTTACTATTATATATTTTAATAGATGAGTACTTACTTAATACATAGTCAATTTTCTTTTGTTCAAAGCTATTAAAATCTAAAAATCTACCATTTCCTCTTAAAGATAAAATCCCTGTACTTCTCATTTTTCTTATATATTCGTCTACAGCTTCACCGCAAATTTTATCAATTTTAAAGTATTTTTTACTTGATTCTTTTTCTTCTGGTGTAATACATCCTAATAATTCTAAACAAATATCGTAAATCATCTCATCACTATACTGAAAACCAACTTGCTTACGTAACTTTTTAATAAGCTTATATAATTCAACAGCATCATTATTATTCCAACATATTAATAAACTAAGCTCACTTCTAAATATTCCTGCGCCGTTTTCTTCAGAATCATTCTTTAATAATTTGATCGTATTCAAAAGTAAAAGTAGTGGATTATTTTCATTTAAATTTTTCTTAAAAGGATTGTTTGTTTGATACTTACATAAACTATTTAAAAATATATTTTGATTTACTGTTTCATCAGGTTCTTCCAATTTACTATTATCAATTAACATATGACCTGTATCAGATATTTTTATTTTTTTTCCTTTTTCATAGAAGATAAAACCAAACTCTTTAGGCAAGCTAAACCATGTGTCAAAACGTGATTCCCAACCAGCTTCAAATCCTGCCTCTTTATGTTTTTGCTTTGTATTGGCAATTATATCATCAACTTGTTCATCTGAAAATTCTAATTCTTCAGAAAAATATATGTCCTTATATTCGGGCTTGCCATATTCATACATAGTATAATATAGTTTATTTTTTATAACGTTATGTACAACTTTATATATTATCTCACTTGTTAAAATTTGTCCTTCAAACTCTACTATTTGTGATAGAAAACCAGCAATTCTATTTGGATTTCTCATGGTAGTAGAAAACGATAATGGTTTACTCTTTGCTTTTGCCATAATTAGTAACAAACACCTCCTTCGATCCTGCTTTAATTGTATTATCATTAAAACTTATATAATTACTATTAATCTCATAGACGCTATATTTTTTAGACCATTTTTCAAAAATGATGTTTTTATTTCCTTTATGATAAACCAAATTTGTTATACCAAATCTGATTCCCTTTTTATCAAGTTCATCCAACAATTTATACAATTCTTTTTCGTCTTTTTCACTCCATAGTTTATTATATTCACTTTGACTTATTAAATATGGAGGATCCAATAACACATAGTCATTTTCACTTAGGGACAATGAATTTAAGAACTTTTTATAATCCAGATTTGAATATTTAATTTTTATTCTTTTTAAATAGTCAAAATAATAATTTAATGAATTATATACATTACTATTAAAATCCACATTACCAACAGGTAAATTAAATTGTCCCTTAGAATTAAATCTAGTCATATGATTAAATCCATATATTAATAGCAAGTATAACTTCAATGTATCATTTTGATCTTTATTATAGTCATTTCTTAATTTTATGTATGCATCTTTATTGTATTTAGCATAGTAGGTTTTCTTATATTTATGTTTTAATTCTTCAGGAACTAAATGTCCATTGTAAGAACATGATAATCCATAATGATTTATCATTTTAAAAGCTTTATCAAAGAATTTTTCTTTATCCTTTGAATAACCCTTTAACATTTCATGAATTGATATAATACTAGTATCAATATCATTAACAATATAATTTTTTGCCTTAACATTCAAGAATGATGAACCGCCTCCTACAAAAGGCTCTACATAATTAATTATATTATCTGGCATATATTTTTTTATTTCAGGCATTAGTTTGTATTTATCACCTACATAGAATAGTGGTGAACGATAAGATATCTCTTTTTTTATGTCTTTTTTTACTTTTGTTATAAAAATAAATTCTTTATGATTATTCAGTTCTGTCTTTCCAGCATCAAAAGCTTTATATTTTTTTTCAAATATTTGAGTTTCACCTTTATTTGATAATATTGTTTTTATTTCTTCAAGTGTAATTTTATTTTTTGAAGAACTACTTTTAGAAGTATACGTATTATTATAAGATACTACAATATACTTTGCATCTAAACTCTGTATTAAATCGTTAAATGCAATTGGTGCAGAAACTTTGCAATAATCAGACATATTTTCTTCTTTGGGTTTAAGTGCTGTACCAAATAACTCTGGTTTCTCCCACTTGGTAATATTTTCTAGTACATGATAGAATCTGCTATATTGTCTTGAGTTATAAGGAGGATCAATATATGCAATATCGCATTTTACTCTTTTAGCTAAATCATTTGAATCCTCTCTGTATATTTCAATAACTTTCTTTTTATTATCATCTTTTGGATTTATCAACTCAAAAACAAATGACGATTTAATTTCCTTTATTTTTCTATAAGCATCATAATGTCCTATTGTATTAGCTATTCTATCTAAAGAATACAATAATGAAGCGACTAAAATACTATATTCTTTATTATTTACTTTACTAGATTTTTTTAGTTTTTCTATATCTTCTCTAATATATCCTATTTTTAATGAATCATCATAATTGAAAAACTTATTTCCAAAATTCAGTGAAACGTAATTATCTTTAATTTTGCTTGAATCTAATCTTTGATATTTATCTTTTATTCCCTCTAATAATTTAATGTCATATTCCTCATTCAAGAAGAAAGCATTATATATTATATTATTTGAGTAAAGAAAATCATTAATAATAAATCTATCATATTTATCAAACATATAATCAGTAACAGAGCCTGTTCCTGCAAATACATCAAAAAATGAATGACATTTATCACAATTTTTATCAATTAAATTAGATATCCAATCCATTAGTTTAAATTTATTTCCTATATATCTACGATTTTGAATATCAAACATACTTCATCCTCCATTACTACATATCTTTTGGCAATTTATCATAATCATATTTATGTTCAGCATCTTCCAATTCATCAAAACACCATTTAATATCTTCTATAGCTTTATCTATTGTATATAAACTATCCTTACTTTCTTGCATTATTTTTAAATGCTCAATTGTATAAAACAAGTGTTGTCTTGCTTTTTTTACCTTTTTTCTTTTTTGCGCATCAAAATCTAATAAATCCAATTCTAACTCTTTATATTTTTCAATCATTTCTTTTAAATCCTTCGTGGATTTATTTTTATATTTATCTAAAGACAAATAATCTAAAAATTCATCATAACCAGCAACTTTTAAAAGATTAGTTAAAGATAAATCTAAAGTTTCAGCAATCTTTTTTAAAGAATCAACATCTACTTTTTTAATTTTTCCATTAATAATATCGTTTAAGGTACTTCTACTTATTCCAGATAATTTAGCAAGTTCTCTTTGAGAAATTCCTTTAGCGATTCTGGCATTCTCAATAATATTTTTAAGTTCATTTGAATTCATATTTTCACTTCTTTCTCCAAATTATTCCTTCTAGATTTAATTTTATCACTTTTTTTAAAATTTGTCTATAATTTCGGACAAAATATATTGACAAGTTTTTCGGACGGTGTTATCATGATATTGACTGATATATCGGACACGATAAATTTAGTTGAATTTGTTCTTTGAAAACTTGGCCTTAGTGGAAATCGCCGATAAGCCATTAAGTAAAAAAAAGCAAGGCAGAATACCCTATTGGCACGGGAGTTATGAAATAACTAAAATTTCACAAAGAGCAATAGTTCAGGTAGAACTCTACCCTTTTAAAATTAGTAAAGGAGGTGTTAAAAGTTAATCAAAAATATTTCACTTTAGTAAGAAAAGATGTTTTAGATAATCCTGATTTATCATTAAGTGCTAAAGGATTATATTGTTTAATCTGTTATGACTTAACTAAATCACTTAGAAAATTATTAATAAACAAAAATACTAGAGAAGAAACTATTAAAAGTTCTAAAGAATTAGAAAAAATGATTATGCACATTTTTATAATTTAGAAGAATGTGTAGATAAAGATTCATATCTTGGTCTTAATGTTTCAATACAACCAACTGATGAATTTAAAAACTTAGTTGATTTGAAATATAAGAAATGCAAAGAATTAGAAAGATAAGGGAGGTGAAATATGACCGTAGATGAAACTTTAAAATTAATCGCACAACAATGGTGCAATTTATCAGATTTAATGAAATTAGCAAACATAGGAAGAAATTCAGCATTAACTATTAAAAGTAAAATTAAAAATGACTTAGAAAAAGAAGGATATTATGTTCCTAAGAATGCTGTTCCTATGCAAGAAGTTGTTAAGTATTTAAATATTGATATTGACTATTTAGAGTCAAGAAGTAAAAATTTGAAAGGAGATGTTAAAATTGCTTAAACCAATAGAACAAATAGATACAAACATAAAAAAAGACATCATCATAAATAATATAATGAAGTCTAAAGGCGTGTATCTCTTAGTATCTAATCCAAAAGTAGGAAAGTCTATGTTGGCACTGCAACTTTCCTGCTCCGTTATTAACGGAACACCATTTTTAGGATACAAAGTAAATCCCTCACCTGTTTTATATGTTACCACAGAATCAGATAAAATTCAATTAAAGGAACGCCTAGAATTTATGGAACTATCAGCAAAAAAGGACTCTTTATTTATAATCGATAGACATAATAAAGCAAATATATCTTTAAATGATTTAGAATATGATATAAAAACATTTGCTGAAGAATATAATGGCAAACTTATAATTTTAGATATGTTAAAAGATATTGATTTTGGAGTCCAATATGATATTAATAATTATCAAGATGTATCACAGCAAATATTTCCAAAATTAAGAACTTATTGTGATAAATATAATGTAACTTTTTTAGTTACACATCATCTAAATAAAACCGGTAAAACTTTAGGAAGTATTGCACTAGATGCAACTGTTGATGGAAGAATAACTTTAATTGAAAATAAAGCAAATAAAAAATGTGTTAAATTACAAACAATAAATAGAGATTTTTCAGAAATAGATATTCAATTAAAAAAATTAGATAACCTTATATTTCATAAAATAAATTCTATTGAGGAAGATGAATTATCTTTTGAACTAACATCATTTATAAAATATGTTGCTAGTCAAAAAGAAATTGATTTTACCTGTACTGATATAGTATTAAAAGCTAACATACCAATGTCACCTAAAAGATTCGGAAGATTACTCAATAATAGTATTGAGCTTTTAGAAAGTGAAGGCGTTCATATTACTAAATGTAGAACTGCTGATAGTAGATTATATCATGCTACATTTATAGAGCCTTCACAAAATGAAGATGAATAATGTGGCACGTTTTGTTGCGTAGCAATGAAAGTGGCGATAATGACTCATCTTCTGATTATTTATTTTTTAATAAATAATCACTTGTTTATTGCTTAGACTTATATCAACTTAAGTCTTTGCTTAAACAAGAATGGGTTTTTAAGGGATTCCCTTAACTCACTTTTGGGCTATGCCCTAGTGAGATAGGTCATAAATGACCAATCCCTCAAAGCCACACATATTATTAATGTCACAATGTCATAAATATATGAAAGGATTTATATAAATGTTTGATGGAAAACAAGTTTTAACTATAACAAACAAAATTAAATCTTCAGATATTGGTGGTCTTAGTAAAGAACTTACTGATAGAATTGGTACAGGTAATTATGATACAAATAGAACTAAATATAATATTGAATTTATTCCATTATGTAGTACTAATTTAGCTAGTTCAACATATAAAACTCTCTATAAAAATAATGTAGAATTTAACAAGAACAATAAAAATATCAATTTATTAAACGGATGCATAATAACTAGTGGACAAGAATTCTTTAAATCATTAGGAATGAAATTTGAAGATACAGGAAGAAAATATTTAACTGGAGACCATAAAGGAGAACCTATTAATAAAGTAGTTATTAATAATCCAAATGATATTCCAGAACAAGTATTAAATTATTTTAAATGCTCACATGAATTTTTAAGTAATTTAGTTGGAAAGGAAAACGTAGTCTACTCTGCTATTCATTTTGATGAAGATACTCCACATATGCATTTTTATTTTACTCCAGTAGTAAATGAAGTTCATAGAAAAGTATTTGAAACAGATAGTAATGGTCATCAAATATTAAAATCTTATATAGGAAAAGACGGAAAAGAAAAGTTAATACCTATTCAAAAGAAAGATGAAAACGGTAAAAATTTATATTCAATAGAAAAAGGAAAATTTCTAAATTGTGATCAGTTTTGGAAGGATAAAGGCTTTAAAACATCATTTGCTAAAATACAAGATGATTATAATAAATTTATAACCTCTAAAGGTTTTAATCTTGATAGAGGTCAAATCGGAGGAAATAAATATCATCAAACAAAAGCAGAAAAATATTTAAAAGAACTGCAAGCAGAAAACAAACTAATGGAACTTGAATTAAATAAGAATAAAGCCCTAAATGAAGTTGAAATATCATATAAAGAGAAAATATCTAATGTAGATACAAATCCTCTTCTAAATCCTGAAAAAGGCAAAATAATTGGGTATAAAGAAAAAGATATAAACAATCTATCTAAATACTCAAAAGAAATAACTAAAGATAATTTGAATAAATCAAAAATAATAGAACAAAATGAAATAAAATTAGAATCTAAGCAGAAACAAATCGACAAATTAAATACTGAAATTAAAAATCTTAAATCAGGTAAAACATTACTAGAAAAAGATAAAATAATTGAAAATCAAAATTTAATTATTAAAGAAAAAGATGATACTATAAAATATCAAAATAATATAATTGAATCTTTAAAAGAAGAACTAACAAGCATTAAAGAAATGGCTAGTTCTCTTATACAAAATGTTAAAGGAATTGCTACTGATTTATATAAAGCACTTAAAAGAACTTTAGGATTAAATGTAGATAAAAATCAAGAGTATGATTCATATGAATTTAAGAATCTTAGTAAAAAAATTAATAAGAAATATGAAAAAAATAAATCTGATGATTTTGAATTATAACCAATATAGGGATAGCACAAATAACTATCCCTATTATTTACTTAATAAAAAACTAAAAATTGATGGTAAAATATAGATGTATGTCGATATTTTACGGATAAGAAAAGGAGGAATGAAATGTCCGTAAGAAAACTTAAAGAAAATAAAATAACAAAAGATGGAAGATCATGGGTATTTATACAATATAGTAAAGGTTTAGATGGTAAAAGACATCAATATCAATCAAAAGCTTATATGACTGAAAATGAAGCATTACAAGCTGAAAAAGAATATTTAAATAAATATAAAGATGTTGAAGTAAATCCACATATGACATTTAAAGAAGCCTACACTATATATTATGAATACCAGAAAGATAAAATAAAAGATTCTACTCTTAAGACATATAGAGATAGAATCAAATATATGGGATTACTAGATAATGTAGAATTAGTAAACTTAGATTGGGATTTATATCAAAAATGGAGAGCACAAATTAATAAAACAAATCTCTGTGACAGATATAAAACTGATATTCAAAAATTTATAAAACAAGTTATTAACTTTGCTGAAAAACAATGGGATTTTAATTTAAGAAAATTTTATAATAAATTAGAACCATTTAAAACTCCAGGAGCATTAAAAAAAGAAATGGATTTTTACGAACCTGAAGAATTCTTTAAATTTATTTCAGTAGTTGATGATTTAAGATATAAATGTTTCTTTGAATTATTATATTATTGTGGATTAAGAAGGTCTGAAGCAAGAGGATTACAATGGAAACATATAGACTTTAAAAATAAACTTTTAACTGTTTCTCAACAAGTATTAAATCCATCTAATTCTAATGCTAGTACAGAATGGTATATTTCTAGCACTAAAACAGAAGCCTCAAATAGAACAATTCCAATCGCAACTACTCTATTAAATGACTTAGCAGAACTTAAAAAATCAAATGAAAGAATAGCAAAATTCAAACAAACTTGGTTTGTACTTGGTGATGATGTTCCAATGGCTACAGGTAGAATGTATTTCTATAGAGATAAGTATGCTGAAAAGGCTGGAGTAAGAAGAATTAGATTACACGACTTTAGACATTCATGTGCATCAGCCTTAATATCTGGTTCTGCTCCAATAACTGCTGTTTCTAACTTTTTAGGTCATTCTGAAACTACTGAAACACTAGAAACTTATACACATATGTTTAAAAAAGATCTTGCAAATGTACCAAAATTCTTTGACACATTAGAAAAAGACTTTAATGAAAAGTCTTCCAAATAAACTATATTAAACTTATATAAACCATAGGTTATGATGGGTAGATGCTGGGTAGCGTTCTACCATATTTATAGAAAACCCTTATAAATCAAATAAAAAGTGGAGCCTTTCGGCTCCTTCAGGGGGTTCTGTTTTATTATGTACAACTAAAAAAATCCTTTCGAATTTTTTATCAGAGTGTTGAAAAAGTTTCAATACTCTTTTCTTTTTTGAAAAAGTTGTGTCAAACTTTATGACTGATAAATCAAAAAAAGTGACTTTCTAAGTTTTTACATGTTTTTTGTAAATTTCTTTAAAAAGTTATAAATTAACTTAAAATTATGATTTTATCCACGACTGAAAATACATTATATCAATTATGTTTCAAATGTAAACTATTCTATAAAAATCTATTATTATAATAAATAAAAAGTATATTCATAAAACTCCATAGAAAACACCATTTGACAAAAATAGCATATCAACAACTCTGTTGATACACATATAACACAATATGACAAACTTATGTAAAATTAATTATTCAAAATTGACTTCTTCTTTTATCAGGTGATATTATTATATTTGCGCGCTATAAGATAGGATGGAACATAATGAATAAAAAACAAGAAATATTAAAAAATATTTGCAAAAAAAATAAAGGAAAATTAGACAGTATATCAAGAGATGAAACTCAAGTTACAAAAGAAATTTCAGAAATAGAAAATACTATTATTGATATTAAAAACTTTAAACTTAGTATTATTAAAATTATCTTAACAAGGCTTCTATTAGTAATAACAATAAATTTATTAGTAATGATATATGTATATATAAGTAAAGGAAATAATTACTTAACATTTAACAAAATGATCTCTGTAAATATACTTTTATTAATAATATATTTACCAGATACTTTAATTCATATAAAAAATAAAATACTTATCAAAAAAAATAATTCTCTACATAATTTAGAAAATACATTAATTGAAAAGAAACATCTTTTAGCAAAATTAAAGAAAGAAAAACAGACTATACACAATAATATTATAGCTATAGAAAGAAATAAAATTAATATTCAAGAAAATTGGAATAAATATAATACTATAAATTATTTAGCAAAATAATAGTTATTTATCTATAGTTATGATATTATAGTTTTGGTGATATTATGGAATTAACAAGAAAAAACTGGTCAAAAAAAGATATCAATACTTTTAATTTATATTTAGAATCATTAAAAAATGAAAATAAAATTGAATGGACTAAAAGAATAGTAAATACTAATATGAAAGTATTAGCCATTAAAACACCTATTCTAAAAAAAATAGCTAATGAAATATACAAAGGTAATTACATAGAATTTCTTTCTTTTATGCCACTTAATTATTATGAAAGCACAATAATTATTGCTAATATTATTAACAAGATTAAAAATAACAAAAAATATTATTTAGATATTTATAGTAGGAAAATAGACAATTGGGCTTCCTGTGATGTACTTAATTTTAATAATGTCAATAAAGAAGAATACTATAATATTTCTTTAGAATATATAAAATCAAAAGAAACATTTGTAAGAAGAATAGGAATTAAAATATTATTTTCTTTTGTTAAAGATTGTAATTATACAGATAAAATTTTTGCCATTTTAGATAAACTATATAACGAAAATGAATACTATGTAAATATGATTATGGCCTGGTTACTATGTGAATTATTTATTTATCAAAGAGAAAAAACTCTTAATTATTTAAAAGACAATAAATTAAATTCCTTTGTCATCAATAAAACTTTATCAAAATGTAGAGATAGTTATAGAATAAATAATGAAGATAAACAATTATTACTTAATTACAAGAGGTAAATATGAATATTAATAATATCAAAAATACTAAATTTCTTAAAAAAATGAAAATTAAAGAATTAGAAGATTTATCAAATGACATCAGAGAATTTATTACTGATAATGTTAGCAACACAGGTGGCCACTTATCATCAAACTTAGGTATTGTTGACTTAACAATTGCCATACATAAAGTTTTTGATGCTGACAAAGATAAAATATTATTTGATGTATCACACCAATGCTATACTCATAAAATTCTAACAGGTAGAGCATCATTGTTTAACACATTAAGACAAACAAATGGTCTTTCTGGATTTCAAAGAATGAGTGAATCTAAATATGACAACTATGAAGCAGGACATTCTTCTACTTCACTAGGAACTGCTCTAGGTATGGCAATTAGTCGTGATATGAATAATGAAAATTATAATATCATTGCTGTAATCGGAGATGGTTCTATAGGAAACGGATTAGCTTATGAAGCAATGAATCAAATTGGTGATACCAAAAAGAAAGTAATTATTATTTTAAATGACAATGAAATGAGTATTTCTAAAAATGTTGGAGCAATACACAATAATTTAGATAGAATAAGAGCAAACAATGGATACAATAATGCTAAAAAAAGCACAAAAAGAGTATTAAGAAACATTCCCATTATAGGTAAAACAATAAATAATGGAATTACTAATATAAAAAAATCTTTTAAAAAATTATATTTAAAAGATGGATACTTTTTTGAAGAATTAGGTATAAAATATTATGGTCCAATAAATGGACATGATTACCACGAATTATTAACATATTTAAATATGGCCAAAAAAGAGAAAGAACCTGTTTTAATACACGTTATTACGGAAAAAGGAAAAGGATACAAACCAGCTTTTTCTGACAAAACAGGATTATGGCACGGAGTTGGACCTTTTGATAAAAAGACAGGAAAACCAAAAAAAGAATATACTCTACCAACATGGAGTGAAGTTATAAGTAATCACTTAATTAATTTAACAAAAAAAGATAAAGACATCGTGGCTATCACTCCAGCCATGGAAGTAGGTAGTAAACTTACTAAGTTTAAAGAACTATTTCCAAATAATTTTATTGATGCGGGAATGGCTGAAGAACACGCCCTACTATTAGCTAATGGATTAGCACTTAATGGAAAAATACCTTTTATATCCGTTTATTCCACATTTTTACAAAGAGGATATGATGAAATAATACATGATATAGCCAGAATGAATAGTCATGTTATTATAGGTATAGATAGAGCTGGTATTGTTGGAGAAGATGGTGATACACATCAAGGAATATATGATATTACATTCCTACTACCTATTCCAAATATTGTAATATCTTGTCCCAAAGACAGTATTGAAGCTGGTAATCTTTTGTATACAGCATATTTATCAAACAAACCATTTGTTATAAGATACTCCAAAGAAAGATTAGAATACAAAAAAGAAAAATATCAAATAATACCAATTGGCTCATGGTCAATACTAGAAAAAGGAAAAAAATATGTTATAATAACTTATGGAGACTTTATAAATAGAGCATATCAAATAAGAAAAAAACTTCTAGAAAATAATATTGACATAGGTATAGTAAATGCTAGATATATAAAACCAATTGATACAAAAATGTTTTCAAATATAAGAAAACAATATACCCATATCTTTGTATATGAAGAATCTGCTATCATTAATTCACTAGGAGCATACTTAGTAAACGTATGTAATGATAATAACTATAATGGAACTATAAAAACATTTGGCATTGAAGATAAATATGTTACACATGGAAACAAAGAAGATATTATTAAAAGCCTCAAATTAGATTATATAAGTGTATATAAAGAAATTTTGAAAGGAATAATTAATAATGGACAAAAAAACAATTGAACTTATCAGCAAAGTAAAAATAATAATTGAAAACAACATAAAAAATAATAATAATCAAGAATTTTATATAGAAGAACAATACTATAGTGATTTTGATGATGGTTTCTTAGATATAAATAGACTTAGATTATTAGGTTTATTATATAATATATGTATAGATTTAAATGTAACATATACATATATAGAAGACAAAGAAAAATACTCTTATTATATATTTAAACCACATAAAAAAGTATTAAAAAAAAGTATGGTTAATTCTTTATGTCATCAGCATAAACAATAGAATTATCACCATACTTTTTTCTTATTTCATCAATTGCTTTTTGAACATTAACGTTATTTTTCTTCTTATTATTAACATTAAATAAATCTAATTGTTCTATATATGTCTCTGAAAGATTTGCAACACCAACAGCTACTCCCCTCACCTTTTTATCTTCATCTGTCCATAGTCTATCAAATAAAGTAATAGCATAATTATATATATCTATATCACTAGAAATATAATTATTCAAACTAACTTGTTTACTAACTTTAGAAAAATCATTATATTTAATACCAATATGAACCAAGGAAGCATACATATTTTTCTCACGTAACTTCTTACCAGTTTGCATTGATAAGTCCTTTATGACTTTATATATTTTTTCTTTATCACCATAATCATAAGGTAATACTTCTGAAGTAGATATACTCTTAGGCAATCCATAATCTGACTCCACTTTAGAATTATCTATACCATTAGCATATTCAAACATTTTTATACCCATACTTTTAAAATATATCTTTAACATATTCTCATCACTATGTGCCAAATCATATATTGTATTTATATTAAGATTTCTTAATTTCTTAGAATATGACTTTCCTATCATAAATAAGTTTTCAATATCTAACGGCCACATCTTCTTTTCAATTTCATCATAAAAAAGAGTATGAACTTTATCTGGCTTTTCAAAATCAGAAGCCATTTTTGCTAACAATTTGTTATTACCAACACCAACATTTACAGTAAACCCAAATTTCTTTTTTATATCTTCTTTTATAGTATATGCCAATTTAACAGGATCCCTAAACCCAGAAACTTCTATAAAGCACTCATCAATTGAATATCTTTCTATATCATCAGAATACGATTTTAAATAATTATACATCATATCTGAATAATATTTATATATTTTGATATTAGGAGAATATACTTCCAAATATGGACATTTTCTCTTAGCATAGTAAATAGGTTCTCCAGTTATAACTCCCCTACTTTTACATAGATTACTCTTAGCAAGAACAATTCCCTTCCTTTTACTCTCATCACCACCAATAACAGCATATCTATCTCGAATATCTATCCTACTTCCTTGTCTTAACATATAACAAGCAGTCCAAGACAAAAAAGCATTATTAACATCAACATGTAATACTATTCGATCCATATACATCACCCATTTTAATTATAGCAAATAATTGTTTAATTTAAAACAAAAAATATTTATTGTAAAAATCATAAATATATACTACAATATAACTATTCAAAAGGAGGAATCATGAAAAAAATTGGTATCATTTTTGCAATGGAAGAAGAAATAAATGCTTTTAAAGAACATATTCATATAGATAAAGAAGAAAGCATATTTGATTTACATTTCTATGAAGGATCTTTTAACAATAACCAATGTATATTCACAGTAAGTGGAGTTGGAAAAGTTAACTCGGCAAGAACTTGTCAAATCTTAATTGACCATTATAATACAGATATAGTAATAAATGTAGGGGTAGCTGGTGGAATTAATAACTCCCTTAAAGTTGGAGATATTATTATTGGAAATAAATTAGTCCAACACGATTTTGATATCACCGCCTTTAATCATAAACTAGGATATATACCCAATATTGGCATATATATAAATTCTGATAATCATCTAGTAAATTTATCAAAAAAAATATTAAAAAATAATAACTACACTTTTTACATAGGAACAATTGCCTCTGGTGATATATTTTGTACAAATAAAAAACAAAGTAATAAAATAGCCAATGAATTTGAAGCTTTATGTGTAGAAATGGAAGGAGCTTCCATTGCACAAGTTTGTCATCTATGTCATATTCCATTTCTAGTCATAAGATGTATCTCTGATGTACCAAATAATAATAATAATGTTATTACCTATGAAGAATTTTTAGATATAAGTTCCCAAAAAATAGCACTTGTTCTTAAAAAAATAATAGAAGTAGTATAATCTAGTACCCCTATTAACTGTTGTAAATACCTAAATAGTATGTTATAATTTTAAAGAAAAAAATTAAAAAGAAAGGACATTTTTGTATGATAACACGATTAGAAAATATAGAAAAAAAATATAATGAAATTACTGAACAATTAACTCATGAAGATGTTATATCAGACATAAAAAAATTGACTTCATTATCTAAAGAACAAAGAGCCTTAAGTGAAACAGTAGAACTATATCATAAATATTTACAAATACTAGAAGATATTAATACTGCAAAAGAGATGGAAAAAGATCATGATATGATAGAATTTGCTCATGAAGAATTAGAAAGATTACATAACTTAAAAGAAGAAACAGAAAAAAAACTAGAAATTTTATTACTTCCACACGACCCTAACGACGAAAAAAATGTTATCGTTGAAATAAGAGGAGCCGCTGGAGGAGACGAAGCCAATATCTTTGCTGGTGACCTATTTGATATGTATACTCATTATGCTAACAATCAAGGCTTTAAAATAGAAGTATTAAACTCAATACCTGGTAGTGCTGGAGGATATGCCCAAATAGAATTTATGGTAAAAGGAGAAGGAGCATATTCCAAGTTAAAATATGAAAGTGGTGCTCACCGAGTACAAAGAGTACCAGAAACAGAATCACAAGGAAGAGTACATACATCAACCTCAACAGTTCTAGTAATGCCAGAAGCTGAAGAATTTGATTATGAACTAGATGAAAGTGAAGTTAGAATAGATATAACTAGAAGTAGTGGATGTGGTGGACAAGGAGTAAATACAACCGATTCAGCTGTTAGATTAACTCATATTCCTACCGGTATTACGGTATACTCACAAACAGAAAGAAGTCAAATAAAAAACAAAGAAATGGCCTTTAAAATTTTAAAAACCAGATTATATGATCTAAAACTTAGAGAACAAGAAGAAAAAAATGCCCAAGAAAGACGTAACAAAATAGGAACTGGCGATAGAAGCGAAAAAATAAGAACATATAACTATCCACAAAATAGAGTAACAGATCACAGAATTGGTTTTACTTCTATGAATCTAGATAGAATAATGGCTGGAGATCTTGGTATAATTATTGAAGCTCTTATAACAGAAAATCAAAGAATAGAACTAGAAAACAATGAATAAAAACGATTATTATAAAAAACTAAATAAACACAATATAGATCCAAAAAAATTAGATTATATCATTAAATATAAAGGAACAAATTCTTTAGATGAAGATATAAACAGATTAATTAATAATGACCCAATTCAATATATTATAGGCAATCAAGATTTCATGGGTAATATAATAAAAGTAGACAAAAGAGTCTTAATACCAAGATTTGAGACAGAACTACTAGTAGATAAAACTATAAAATATGCCAAAAAAACATTTCATAAAAAAATAGATATTCTAGATATTGGAACAGGTTCTGGATGTATAGCAATTAGTTTAAAAAAAGAGTTAAATGCCAACATTACAGGTATTGATATATCTTCTGAAGCACTAGATCTTGCCAAAGAAAATGCCACATTAAACAATGTTGAAATTAATTTCTATAGAAGTGATTTATTTACTAATATTAATAATACTTTTGATATTATTATTAGTAATCCACCATATATCAGTTATACAGAAGATATTATGGATATAGTCAAAAATAACGAACCACACAAAGCCCTATTTGCAGACAATAACGGATTATACTTTTATGAAGAAATTTTAAAAAATATAAGTAGTTATTTAAATGAAACATATCTAATTGCCTTTGAAATTGGTTACAAACAATACCAAGACATCGAAAATATAATAAAAAAATATTTACCAAACTCCTATATAAAATTAGAACAAGATTACTCTCAAAAAGATAGATATATATTTATATCAAATACTATTTTAAATTAAAGATGTACTATTTGCATCTTTTTTGTTTAAAAAAATTAACTACACCACATAATTATACTAGAAAGGAATAATCAACATGAAAAAACTAGTATACTATACCTTGGTAGTTATAATTATCATAAATATCATTAATATAACAAATAATAATGAAATTATCCCCAATGAATCTATCAGAATGAGAGTAATACCAAATAGTAATAATACAGAAGATATATATATTAAGAACAAAGTTAAAGAATATTTAGAAAAAGATGTTTTAAATATGATAAGTAAAACAAACAATATAGATGATGTACGAGAAATTATTAATAATAATTTAAATAATATTGATAGTAATATACAAAATATATTTTCAAACAATAATTATAATATGAAATATAACATTAATTTTGGTTACAACTATTTTCCAACAAAACAATTTAAAGGGCATACATATGAAGAAGGATATTATGAATCACTTGTCGTATCTATTGGTGAAGCAAAAGGAGATAATTGGTGGTGTGTTATGTTTCCTAATTTATGTTTAATTGAAAAGAACGATAATCATCAATATAAATCTATTATACATAAAATAATAAAAGATATATTCTAAAATATATAAAATCCTAATATTATTAATTAGGTGATTTTGTGAATTCGTATATTATTATTCTACTTATAGCTATTAGCCTAAGTATGGATGCATTTTCTTTATCATTAGCTTTTGGTATGCAAGGAATAGAACATAAAAAGAAACTATTTATGTCTATTATCGTTGGCATATATCACTTTATTATGCCCCTAATCGGAGTTTATTTTGGAATTTTTATTATAAAAAACATTCCACTAGATATAAATGTTATTTCTTCTATAATTCTAATATTTATAGGACTAGAACTAATAATTTCTGGATTTAAAAAAGATGATAATAAACTTACCACTTCCATTTCTGGAATACTATTATTTGGTCTTACAGTTAGTTTAGACGCTCTAAGTGTAGGAATCGGATTATCAGCCATCAACAATATCTATATAATAGATTCTCTAACATTCTCAATATGTGCTTTTATTTTTACATTCACAGGATTAGAAATTGGTAATATAATTAACAACAAAATTGGTGAATACTCTAAATTACTCGGAGGTATTGTTCTCACTTTATTAGGAATTATAATATATTTTAATTAGCATAAACATAAATAACTTTCAACATAGTTATTTTTTCTTTTAATAACTACTGACAATTAAATATTATTTTGATATAATTATCCTAGGTGGTAACAATGAAAAAGAATAAAAAGAATAGAGAAAAAAAACCAATGAAAGATTGGGAAAAAAAATTTATTTTTTTTAATATATTAACTATTTTTATAATATGTTCAATATATTCTTATAAATTAATTCATTACTATAGATTAGAACATAAACAATCTTTTTTAACTACAAACAATTTATATGAAACCCTAAAAAATAAACCTATTACATATAATAATAGTGGACTATACAAAATAGATAATAATTACTATTATAAAGGAAAAGTAACTGATAACTACCTATATTATTCTGCAAGATTATGGAGAATTATTAGTTTTAATGATAATGGTATAAAACTAATCACTGAAGATACACAAACATCTATGGTATGGTCAACAGAAAATAATTATAAAGATTCTTACATATATAACTGGTTAAACATAACAGACAAAGAACATTCTGGAATATTTATAAATTCCTTAAATAACTATAAAAATTATCTTATTAAACACTCATGGTGCACAGATATAGTTACTAAAGATAATCAAACATGTAACGATACATTAAATAATTTTGTAGGTCTTATCTCCATAGAAGAATATCTAAAAGCAGGTGGAATTGAATCTTATTTAAATAATAATAATTACTTTTGGACAATTAATGCCAGTGAAAATAATATATGGTATATTTTTGATAAAGGTGGCATAAATGATGAAACAAATGATGATACCGGTTATCACAGCTACGGCGTAAGACCAAGCATCGTTTTAGATATTAATACCCCATTATATAAAGGAGATGGAACAAAAGATAATCCATATATCATTGAAAATGACAATAGTGTCATATTAAATCACAAAAGTATTGGAAGTTATATTAAATATAATGATAATTTATTTAGAATAATAGAAAAAAATGATGATTATATAAAATTAACCCTAGCATATCATTTAGAAGATTCAAAAGTAAACTATAACAATATTAATCAATACTTAAATAATGTACTATTAAATAAATTAGAAAAAAACAATCTAGTAAAATGTCCTTTCTATGGTGGTAACTACAGCAAAGATAACAATTATGATTACAAGGAAATATATAATAAAAAAGAATACTCTTACATTGGATTACCAAGTGTAACAGAATTATTTATAACAGATGATAGTGATATATGGTTAAATAATTATAATAACAATTCACTTATATATACTACTAATACTTTAGGAAGACTATTCTTAGATAATAACGACAACTTACATTATCTAAAACCAAGTATATGTATAAATGGTAATATTACTATATTAAGTGGATCTGGAACCAATACTGACCCTTATGTTTTGGAGGAATAAATATGAAATTAATAACAAAATTATTTATTATATTAGATATTATTATTGTATTTTGTTTTCTATTAGTATATGGTCCATATGACAAAGCAAGAATCTTTTGGATAACTACCTCTATGAATACTATGAATCATAAATACCTAGCACACATCTTTTATTCAGATGATACCATAGAAAAAGTCATGAATAGTAATTATTATGTATCACTTGAAGAAAGCACTAATGTTGATGACATAACTATTGGAACAATTGAAAAAGATAATTACAGTTCCATTTATGAAAAACAAATATTAGATAGAGAAGAAGATGAATTGTATAAACTAATCGAATTTAAATATAAAGAATTTGATTGTTATCTAGTAGCTATATATGACCCAAAAAGAGTACATACTGCCGTAGCTAGTAATAATCTAAATAGAGGACAAATACTTACAGAAATTGCCAAAGAAAACGACGCTATCGTAGCCATAAATGGTGGAGGTTACAGTTGGGCTGATGGTTATCCAGAAGGATTAATAGTACAAAATGGTAATGTTATATATGCAAGAAGCAATAATGGATATGCAAGTGCCGCCATAAACGAAGATGGAATACTTATATCAGGAGAACTATCAGTAAAAGATTTAAAAGAAAAGAAAATAAAAGAAGCTCTAAGTTTTGGACCAGCACTAATAGTAAATGGTAATCTAATCAAAATCGTAGGTACCGGAGGATCAGGAATGAACCCAAGAACTGTAATAGCGCAAAGAAAAGATGGTATCATACTATTTCTCGTAGTAAATGGATATGGACAAGACCTATCGTTTAAAGGAAGAGGTGGTGTATATCTAAATGATCTATTAATAATTTTACAAAGATATGGCGCATATAATGCCATAAATATGGATGGAGGATCATCAACAACCTTAGTTATTAATAACAAGTTAATAAATTCTCCATGTGAACCATTAAAAGAAGGACAAGACTTTATAAGAACAGCCTGGATATTAAAATAAACTGTTCTTTTTTCCATGTATCCTCATATAATAAATTGAAAGGACGGAAAACAATGGAAACACTTAAAGTAGGAACTAAATCAAATCCTAATTCAGTAGCAGGAGCACTAGCAAATGTTTTTAGAGAAAAAAACAGTGTAGAAATCCAAGCTATTGGAGCTGGTGCATTAAATCAAGCTATAAAAGCAATAGCTGTAGCAAGAGGATTTGTAGCACCATCTGGTAAAAATCTAGTATGTATACCAGCTTTTACAGATATAGTAATAGATGGTGATGAAAGAACAGCTATAAAGTTAATCGTAGAGGCAAAATAAGCCTCTTTTTTACATACAAATTTATTTTAAATTTAACAATATACATGATATAATAATTGTAGGTGGAACAATGAAAAATATATATGGAATAACTTATAATGAATTAGAAAACTATTTTATTAACATTAATGACAAAAAATATAGAGCAACTCAACTATATGAATTTTTATATAAGAAAAAAATTACTGATCTAACACAAATGCACAATATACCAAATAAAATAAAAGAAAAATTATTGGAAGACTTTGACTTTTCTTTTATAAAATTAGTATTAAAACAAGAAGATGTTAACGTTAAAAAGTATCTTTTTGAACTAAAAGATCATAAAAGAATAGAAACTGTTCTAATGTATCATGACTATGGCATAAGCATCTGTGTCTCTAGTCAAGTCGGATGTAATATGGGCTGTGCTTTTTGTGAAAGTGGAAGATTAAAAAAAGAAAGAAATCTTGAAACATATGAAATAGTAGAACAAATACTATTAATTGAAGAAGACATAAAGCAAAGAATATCACATGTCGTTGTAATGGGAATAGGAGAACCATTTGATAATTACGAAAATGTCATGAATTTTATAAGAATAATTAATCATCCAAAAGGATTAGACATAGGATCAAGACACATTACCGTATCTACTTGTGGTATCGTTCCAAAAATTGAAACATTTATGAATGATTTCAACCAAGTAAATCTAGCTATATCACTACATGCTCCAAATGACAAAATAAGAAATAAAATAATGCCAATAAGTAAAGCATATAAATTAGAAGAGTTACTAAATGTCTTAAAAAAATATATAGCAAGAACAAATAGAAGAGTAACTTTCGAATATATTATGTTAGAAGGAATAAATGATACTAAAGAATGTGCTATAGAATTAGCAAACATTCTAAAAGGTATGAATTGTTATGTAAATTTAATTCCATACAATGAAACAGAAAATATTGAATTCAAACGCACAAAAAAGATGCAAATATTATCATTTTATGATATACTTAAGAAGAATGGAATCAATGTAACAATAAGAAAAGAGTTTGGTGGAAAAGTTGATGCTGCCTGCGGACAACTACGAGCTAACCACCAACATGATTAGGAGGAAGTATGCAAACATTTTATTTTACAGATCCCGGAAAAGTTAGAGATCATAACGAAGATAATGTTATAATATTAAATAATACAAATAACGAATTTGTTCTAGCCGTAGCTGATGGAATGGGAGGACATAAAGCTGGAGAAATAGCATCAAAAATTGCAATAGATACCATAACAAATAAGTTTGAATCAATAGAAAGCCTTGGCAAAAAAGAAGATGCCATAGAATGGATGAGAAATACAGTACAAGATATTAATCATAAAATATTTGAATATACTGACAAAAATCAAGAAAGCAAAGGAATGGGAACAACGTTAGTAATAGCAATCAAAACAGATGATTATATATTATATGGAAATATAGGCGATAGTTCTGGATTTGTCATCAAAAATGAACAGTTACACAAAGTAACAAAAGACCATACATTAGTAAATTTACTCGTATCAACGGGAGAACTAACCGAAGAAGAAGCAAAATACCATCCAAGAAAAAATGTATTAATGCGAGCTCTCGGAGCCAATAACCCAATTGACATAGATATTTTTGATGTTGATACATCTGTAAAAGGATTATTTTTATGCAGTGATGGATTAACAAATATGCTAACTAATGAACAAATAGAAAAAGTTCTAAACAGCAAATTATCTATTGAAGAAGTCGTTTTAAAATTAATAAATAAAGCAAATATGCGTGGAGGACACGACAACATATCAATTGCATATTTAAAAAAAGAAAGTGGTGAAATATAATGCTAACAAAGGGGCAAAAGATTAATGACAGATATGAAATCATTAAAACAATTGGCGAAGGTGGAATGGCTAACGTATATCTAGCAAATGACACTATACTAGATAGAAAAGTTGCAATAAAAGTATTACGTGGAGACCTATCTAATGATGAAAAATTTATTAGAAGATTTCAAAGAGAAGCCTTATCCGTATCTAATCTATCACATCCAAATATAGTAGAAGTATATGATGTAGGAGAAGAAGACGGACAATACTATATTGTAATGGAATATATAGAAGGAAAAACATTAAAACAATTACTAAAGAAAAGAGAAACATTATCTTTACCAGAAGTAATTGACATTATGCTTCAATTAACTGACGGATTAGCACATGCTCATGAATCATATATCATACACAGAGATATAAAACCACAAAATATAATGATTCTAGATAATGGTTTAGTAAAAATAACTGACTTTGGAATAGCAATGGCTCTAAATGCAACACAATTAACACAAACAAATTCAGTAATGGGAAGTGTACACTACCTACCACCAGAACAAGCTAATGGAAAAAGTGCAACCGTAAAAAGTGATATATATTCATTAGGTATATTAATGTATGAATTAATAACTGGTTCAGTACCATTTAAAGGAGATAATGCCGTTGAAATAGCACTAAAACACATGAAAGAAAAAATACCAAGTATAAGAAAACAAAATCCTACTATACCACAAAGTGTTGAAAACATAGTAATTAAAGCAACAGCAAAAAACCCAAGAAATAGATATGATAATGTAAAAGAAATGCACGACGATTTAGAGATATGTATGGAAAAAGAAAATGCTAAAAAAGTAACATTTGAATATCCTGAAAATGATATAGATGATTCTGAACCAATAACAAAGAAAAAAGAAAAAAACAAAATAGAAAAACCAAATGTAGAGTATACAGAAAAGAAAGAAGAAAGTATTGAAGAAGATATCTTAGAAACACCTAAAAAAAGAAATACTGTAATACTACTATTAACAGGAATTGTACTATTCCTACTAATTATTGCAGGTATATTTTGGCTATCATCAACCAAAGAAGTAAAAGATGTAATTGTACCTAATGTCGTAGGTAAAGAAACAGAAAAAGCTATAAAAGAACTAGAAAAATTAGGGTTTAAATATACCATTGAATCAAAAGAAAATGACACTGTAGCAGAAGGATTAGTAATAAGAACAAATCCAAAAGCAGGAAGCACAAGAAAAAAAGGAGATACAATAACAATAATAGAATCACTTGGCAGTGAATATCACTACTTAGAAGATTACACAGGAAAAAATTATACAGAAATAAAAGCAAAATTAGAATTAATAGGAGTTAATGTAAATATAGAAAAAAAAGATGTAGAAAATAAAGACGAATATAAAGGAAAAGAGCAAAATATAATAGACCAAAAGCCAATTTACAATAAAGATGAAAAGAAAGTATTAGAAAAAGGAGATACAGTTACACTATACATCCCAAATATTGTAAATGAATATCCAGATATGATTGCTGAAAATTGGAGTCTAAGTGATGTAATGTCATTTGCTGAAGAATATAAAATTAATGTAAGTGTATTAGATAAAAACGGAGCAATCATCCCTAACGATAAATTAAATGATTTCTTATCAGCAAGCATCATAGAACAATCAAGGCCACCTAAAGACACTATTATTGAAGGAATAACATTAAAAGTCAAAATATTAGCAGCATATGAATTAGAATCATCATCAAGTAGTGATGAAGAAACAGAATAACGGACGTGATTTATGAAAGGTATAATTATTAAAAATATAAGTAATACATACTTAGTTGAAGCAAACGAAAAAAAATATAATTGTCTACCAAGAGGAAAACTAAGACTAACAAAATCCACACCTCTAGTAGGAGATCATGTAATATTTGATGAAAAAAATAATTATATCTTAGAAATATTAGAAAGAAAAAACAAATTAATAAGACCCCCTGTATCAAATATAGATTATGCTGTAATAGTAACATCAGTAAAAGAACCAACACTTGATACAGCCCTATTAGACAGAATACTAACAATCGTCTCTTATAATAATATAGAACCAATTATATACTTAACAAAACTTGATTTAATGAATAATGAAGAGACAGAAAATATACAAAGATATATTAATTATTATAACAAAATCAGATACATCGTAATCACTGATAAAGATACATTAATAAATAAAATTAAAAACAAAACTGTTGTCTTTACAGGACAAAGTGGAGCCGGAAAATCAACACTACTAAATAAAATAGATTCCACACTAGAATTAAAAACAAACGAAATATCAAAACACCTCGGAAGAGGGAAACACACAACAAGACATACAGAACTATTTAAAACAAATAATTGTTACATTGTAGACACCCCAGGATTCTCAAAAATCGACTTTATAGATATGACAAAGGAAGATATTAGAGATAACATGAATGAAATGTTTAATAATTTAGAATATTGTAAATATAGAGATTGTCTGCATTATAAAGAAGAAGGATGCCATGTAATAGAATTAGTAAAAATGAATGAAATATTACCATCAAGATATAATAACTATATAAGTTTTATTAAGGAGAAAATAAATGATTAAAGTATCAACTTCTATACTAACATGTAATAACAGAATACAAGCAACAGAAGAGCTAAACAAAACAAATACAGACTATATACACATAGACTACATGGACGGAATATTCGTAGATAATAAAGAATTCACTATAGAAGAAATTAAAACACTATCAAAAATTTCTACAAAAAAATTAGATATACACATAATGGCTGAAAACCCAGAACCAATAATACAAGAATTAAAAGATTTAAATATTGAATATATCACAATACATTATGAAATAAATAAACCATTAGACAAAATAATAAATTTAATACATAATCAAGGTTATAAATGTGGTATATCGATAAAACCAAAAACAGATCCAAAAAACATTATAGAATATTTAAAAAAAATAGATTTAGTATTAATAATGAGCGTAGAGCCAGGAAAAGGCGGACAAAAATTTATACCAGATGTTCTAAATAAAATAAAAGAATTAAAACAAAATAATTTAATAATAGAAATAGACGGTGGAATTAATGATACAAATATAGAAGAATTAAAAAATATTGTAGATATAGTAGTCGTAGGAAGTTATATAACCAACAGTAATAACTATAATAAGCAAATAAACAACTTGAAAAATTAGTTGTTTTTTTAGTGTTTAAATTATGAAAAAACAGAACATTATATACATAGAATTATATGAAAGGAGCTAATATGATAAGTAATTTTAATGAAGAAGCACAAGAAATATTAGTAAATGCCAAAATAGAAATGCAAGAATTAAAACACCCATATGTAGGAACAGAACACCTCTTATTAGCAATACTAAATTCAAATACAAATTTAAATAAAAAACTAAAAGAATACAACCTAACATACAATTCATTTAAAAAAGAACTAATAAATATCATAGGAAAAGGAACAAAAAAAAGTGAATTCTTTATATACACTCCACTATTAAAAAAAGTTCTAGAAAATGCCATCATGGATAGTAAAGATAATAATAATGGTCTAGTAACAACAGAACACTTATTCCAAGCAATATTAGAATTAGGAGAAGGAATAGCAATAAGAATACTAATAGGTATGGATATAGATATAGAAGAAATATATGATAATTGTAGTATAAAATTACTTAATAAAAAAGGAAAAAAAGAAACAGCTTCCATACTAGAAAGTATTGGAGAAAACTTAACAGAAAAAGCCAAAAACAATCAAACAGATCCAGTAATAGACAGAGAAGAAGAAATAAATCAAATTATTGAAATACTTTGTCGTAGATGCAAAAATAATCCTTTATTAATTGGTCTAGCAGGCGTAGGCAAAACGGCAATTGTAGAAGAACTATCAAGATTAATCATAGAAAATAAAGTACCAAATAACCTAAAAGGGAAAAAAATAATATCTTTGGATATGGCAAGTGCAGTAGCTGGAACAAAATATCGTGGAGAATTTGAAGAAAGAATGAAAAAAATAATAACAGAAATAGAAAATGACAACAACATAATTTTATTTATAGATGAAATACATACAATAGTAAAAGCAGGAGGAGCTGAAGGTGCAATAGACGCCTCTAACATATTAAAACCAGCACTTGCAAGAGGAAAAATAAGATGTATTGGAGCTACAACTAATGAAGAATACAAAAAATATATAGAAAAAGACACAGCATTAGATAGAAGATTTCAAAAAATAGAAATTAAAGAACCAACACTAGAACAAACAAAAAACATACTTACCAAAATCAAACCAATATACGAACAATATCATAATGTTAAAATAAGTGACGAAATAATAAATGCAATAATAGAACTATCTGAAAAATATATATACAATAGAAATAGACCAGATAAAGACATTGATATTTTAGACGAAGTATGTTCAAAAACAAGCATAAAAAAAGATAATAACACATCAACCATAGAAAACAACCTAGAATTAATACAAAAAAATAAGAAAAATGCTATAAAAGAAAAAAATTACGAAAGAGCATTAAGTTATAAAATAGAAGAAAATAACAACGATAAGATACTACAAAAAAAAGCTAAAAAAGTTACTTTATTAGACTTAGCAAAAGTAGTAAATCAAAAAACAAATATTCCAATATATGAAATTATAAAAGAAGATACAAAAATAATTAACAACATAAAAATCACATTATCAAATAATATCATCGGACAAGATAAAGTAATAAATAGTCTAATAGACATAACAAAAAGAATAAAATTAGGATACAAAGATAACTCTTGTTATTCACTAATGTTTACAGGTCCAACAGGTGTAGGTAAAACAAAATTAGCTGAAACCTTTGCCAAATTATTAGTAAAAGATAATATAATAAAACTAGATATGAGCGAATATTCTGATTCAACATCAATAACAAAAATTATAGGTTCAAGCCCAGGATATATAGGATATGACGATAACAAATATATCCTAAATACAATCAAAGATAAACCAAATTCAGTTATTATATTAGATGAAATAGATAAATGTCATCCAAAAGTATTAAATTTATTTTATCAAATATTGGATGATGGAAAAATAAAAGATGCCAAAGGAAATACCATCTATTTTAATAACACAGTAATAATAATGACAACAAATATTGGACATGAAAAAAATACAATAGGATTCAATACACAAAATAACAAACAATTAACAGAATTAAAAGAAGAATTTAATATATCATTAATAAACAGAATTGATAATATAATTTCATTTAACACATTAACCAAAGATAACATAATAGAAATTATAAATATACATATTAAAAAATTAAAAGAAAAATATAAAAATATCAACATAACAATAGAAAACAACATTAAAGAAGAAATATTAGAATTATCTAATTATGAATTATTTGGAGCAAGAAAAATAGAAAAAATAATAAAAAATAATATTGAAAATATAATTATAGATAAAATCATCAATAATATACATGATATAACAATTTCTAGTACCCTAATAAAAGAATAAATGATATAATATAAGTTGGTGATATTATGAATTATCATAAAATTTGCAAAGAAATATTAACAAATCTAAATTATACTCCAAAAATACTACTACACAGTTGTTGCGCCCCTTGTAGCAGTCAAGTCATCACATTACTAACAGAATACTTTGATATAACTATATTATATTATAATCCAAATATATATCCAAAAGATGAATATATTAAAAGAAAAGAAGAACAAATAAAATTAATAAATGAAATAGAGCATAAAAATAAAATAGATATTATAGACTGTGACTACGAAAATAACATATATGAAAATACAATCAAAGGCTTAGAAAATGAAGCAGAAGGTGGAAAAAGATGTCAACAATGTTTTATCTTAAGATTGGAAAAAACAGCACAAATAGCAAAAAAATTAAACTATAACTATTTTTCAACAACTCTAACTGTATCTCCTCATAAAAACTCAACAATAATAAACAATATAGGATATGAACTAGAAAAAAAATATAATATAAAATGGTTACCTTCAGATTACAAAAAAGAAGAAGGATATAAAAAATCTATTGAACTATCTAAAAAATACAACTTATACAGACAAGACTACTGTGGTTGCAAATACTCAATAAGAAAAGAAACACAAGAAAAAAATAACTATTCCCCTCAAGAATAGTTATTTTATTTTTCTAAAGTAAAGAAACTAAACATTTCATATCCTAAAAAGACACAACTTGCTAAAAAGAACAAAATAGCAATTACCATAACAAACTTATTGTTCATAAATCCTTGCATAGCAGAATTTTTAGGCTGAACAATATTTTTTACTTCCTGAATAGGTGCTCCCTGAAAAGTAACATTATCATCCGTTCCAAATTCTCTAACCGTCTCCAAATTTTGTTCACTAACAGAAATATTTCCTTTATTAACTTTACCTTCTTCCTTTAAAGCTCCTAACAAATTCGTTTCTTTAGAAGCATCAAAGAAAACATTATTATTCAAAACTGAAGACGTTGTAGTAGACTGAACATTACCATTAACAGGAGACATAACTTGTGTCGCTTCCACATCATTAGGAATATTATTATTTAAAACACTAACAGTTGAAGAAGAAGTTTGTTGAACCCCAACATTATTATCAACTGTTTTAACATTATTATCTAACACTACAGGATTGATTATATTTTCAGTAGTAACATCATTTAGAGCAGAAGAAGCAATAGTATTATCAACAGTTTGACCACCTAAAGAAGAAGGATTAGAAACAGCAACAGTTTCCGTAGCCAAAACATTAGGAGTAGAAACATTCAAATTATTTGATTCAGGCAAAACATTACTATCCACTTTTGGTTCCTCAAAAATAACACTACTATCACTAAAAATAGAATCTGTATCTTTTATAGATGTAAACTTATCACTATAATAATTAATAGCTTTAGTAGCTATATCCTTTTTAATCGTTGCAACATATGTTTCTTTTACATTAATTCTTTGACCATCAACAACTTTAAAATTCGTAAATTTTACATCATCAAGAGATGAATTATCAACAGATCTCTTAATAAGATTTTTGACAAAATTATCTAATTTAAATTTCTCATTAGCATCAGTTATATTAACAAAAGAAGAATTAATAACCTTTGAAACAAAAATATTTGCATTTTCTTCATCCCTAGAAATAGTATAAACAGCATAATCATTACCATCTAAAGAAATATAAGTAATAATCTTAGCTTCCCTATTTATCTCATGTTCATCTATAATTTTAATAATATTATTCATAGTTCCTCCTTATCATCATAGAACTCTCTAGCATAAAAATTATAACATAAAAAAAGCTAATAAACAATAGTTTTTATAAAATTGAACATATTAAACACTTTATTTACATTAAGTTAATGATTAAATCTATGCTTTTTCATTTAATTTTTTAACTCTAATTAAAGTATTTTCATTTACTTTCTTATTCTCTTTCATTTTTTTATTAAGAAAAACTATTTTTGCTTGATTATTAACCATTACCTTTCTTAAAGTATTTATCTTTTTCAAATAATAATTATAATTAGGCAATTGTTCTTTATATAAAGAAAACTTAGAAATATATTCATCCCTCAAACTATCAATATCACTAATTGTAGAAGAAATATATTTATACATATCATCCATATCATTAATAGAATAATTTAATTTATCAATATAATCATCAGCAGTATAAACAATTTCAGTCTTCTTCGTAGAAGCAATAGACTTGCGCAAATTAGAAACCGTCTTCTTAGTTAAAGAAGTTTGTAAAGAAATACTAGGAAACAATCCCTTAAAAGGAGACAAAGCAAACAAACCAATCAATTTAATTCCATTTAAAAGTAAACTACCAAAACCAGACAAATTATAACGAACAGATTCGTAAGAGGAAATATTACCTACTTTAGAACTAATTTCCTTCAATAATTCTTCCTGCTTACTATATATAAATTCGCATCTAGAAACAATATTTTCTTTATTAAAAATATCATTTTGATATTTTTTAAAGTCAATATTAGCATCTTCTAATTTCTTAATCTTTTCCTCACTTTTTTCTTCTAATAAAGCACATTGCTCTTTAACTTCTTCTAATTTAGAATATAAATATTTGTAAGAATCTAAAATTTTATAATCTTTTACTAAATTCTTTCTATCTTCTAAATTACAAAGTTCTCCAAACAGTAAAATCTTATCCAACAAATTCTTATCATCCATATCTAAAATATTTTCAAAATAATAATTTTCTTTATAAATATTATATTGCTTATCTAGCTTATTTAACTTATCAAGTAATTGTTTAACCTTTTTCAAATAGTTATTACACTCCTGAAGTAAAGAAGAATCCATATCAAATTTACTCAAAACGTATAATTCACTATTTAAAACTTCTAACTTATTAATTTCATCAATAAAGTTCTTCCTTATCCCTATCAAAATATCTTTTTTTAATTCTTCAATATCTGTCAAAGAAGAAACATAATTAAAATTATAAACAGATTTATTTTTAATATTATCGTAATTATTTCTTTTTATTTTGCTTTGAGAAACATTTATTATCTTACTTTGTATATTAATATGCTTAGTTCTGTCATCATCAAGCATTTTTTTACCATTAAAGCTTTTATTATCTTTATTAGTAGTTTTTGTTAAATCCTCAATATCCTTCCCAAATAACATCAAAGGAACAAGCATAATTCTCTTAAAAAAGCCAGTATTTTTTTCCAATTTATCGCCTTCATTATTTTTATTCTTTTTACGCTTAAATTTAGCAATTAACTTAATTCTATCACTAAACCTACTCTTTCCCTGTTTACTCATAAGATCACACTCAAAAAAATTATAACATTATATAAAAAAATAGTAAAGAAAAAGACTAGAAAATCTAGTCTTCTAAAAATTCTTCTTCCAAAGCTTCAGAAGGTTCATCATCGAAAAATTCCTTTTCTAATGTATAACCAACGTCCATATATTCTTTAGCTCCAGTACCTGCTGGAATAAGTTTACCAATAATAACGTTTTCTTTCAAACCATGTAAATAGTCAGTCTTACCCTTTACAGCAGCTTCAGTCAAGATTCTAGTTGTCTCTTGGAAAGAAGCAGAAGCTAAGAATGAATCCGTTTGAAGCGAAGATTTAGTAATACCTAACAAAATTGGTTGTCCAATAGCAGGTTTTTTACCTTGTAAAATAACATCTCTATTTCCTTTAGTAAATTTACTAATAGAAACAACAGTACTAGGCAAGAAATCAGTATCACCAGAATCTACTATCCTAATTTGTGAAATCATTCTTCTAGCAATAAGTTCAACGTGTTTATCATTAATATCAACACCTTGTGAACGATATACTTTTTGAACTTCTTTCAAAATATATTGTTGAACAGTATTAGGATCAGTTACAGCTAAAAGTTCTTTAGGACTAATACTACCTTCTGTAAGTCTATCACCAGCAGAAACTTTATCTCCTTTTTCAACTCTAAGTTTAGCACCAAAAGGAGCTAAATGTTCTCTAACTTCATTCTGATTCTTAACAAATATCTTTGTACGACCTTTAGAATCATCAATTTTAGAAACAGTACCATCTATTTCACTAATTGTTGCTTTACCTTTAGGAATACGTGCTTCAAACAACTCTTCAACCCTTGGTAAACCCTGTGTTATATCTGCACCAGCTACACCACCAGTATGGAAAGTTCTCATTGTAAGCTGTGTACCTGGCTCACCAATTGATTGAGCACCCATTGTACCAACAGCTTCACCAATTTCAACAATGTTTCCAGTAGCAAGATTTCTACCATAACATTTGCAACATACACCATGTTCAGTACGACAAGTTAAAGCTGTTCTTATTTCAACTTCTTTAATACCAGCAGAAATAATTTTATCTGCTATTGATTCAGTAATAAGTTCATTCTTATCAATAATCATCTCATTATTATTTAGATTGATAACTTTCTTACTAGTAAATCTACCTAAAATTCTATCATAAAGTGATTCAATAATACCATCTTTGTCATCACGAAAATCCGTGACCATAACACCTTCGGTAGTTCCACAATCCTCTTCTCTAACAATAATATCTTGAGCAACATCAACAAGTCTTCTAGTCATATAACCTGAGTCAGCTGTCTTTAAAGCGGTATCTGCGCTTCCTTTTCTAGCACTATGTGTAGAAAGGAAGAATTCAGAAACGGAAAGACCATCTTTAAAAGAAGAGAAAATAGGAATTTCAATAGTATCACCATTAGGTTTAGCCATTAAACCACGCATACCTGCAAGTTGAACAAATTGTTTTATAGAACCACGAGCTTTAGAATTCATCATTATAAATACAGGATTATCCTCATATTCTTTAGCAAATTCTTGTAACTCAGCTTCTATTTCTTTCTTTGCTTTATCCCAAACACTAATTACTAGTTCAAGTCTTTCAGTTTCAGTAATAAGTCCTCTCTTAAATTGTTTATTAATCTTTTCAACTTCTTTATTTCCATCTTCAATAATCTTAGCTTTCTTTTTACTAGTAATAACATCACTAGTAGAGAAAGTAATACCTGAATAAGTAGAATATTTAAAACCTTGATCTTTTAATTTATCCAAGAAAATAGAAGTTTCTGTAGTTTTATATCTCTTAAACATTTGAGCTATAAGTTTTTCAAGAGTACCCTTTATAAAAGGTTTAGCTCTATCCAAATTTTTAATATATTCCTTAATATCCGTACCATAATCAACAAAATATTTACTTGGAGTAATTCCCTCAATATTCTCATCACTTGGTTCATTTACATATGGGAATGAATCAGGTAAAATTTCATTAAATATAAGCTTACCTGGTGTAGTAATTAAATATTTATTTTTATATTTATCTATAAAAACTTTATGCTTAAATGAATTAACTGGAAGAGCAATTCTCGTATGTAAAGTAATTTCACGTCTTTGATAAGCCATCATTGCCTCATTAGCATCTTTAAATACCCTACCTTCTCCTTCAAGACCAGCTTTTTCACAAGTAATATAATAATTACCTAAAATCATATCTTGTCCAGGAGTAACAATTGGTTTACCATCTTTAGGACTCAATATATTATTAGCACCTAACATAAGAACTCTAGCTTCAGTCTTAGCCTCTTCTGATAATGGAACATGAACAGCCATCTGGTCTCCATCAAAGTCAGCATTAAATGCAGTACAAACCAAAGGATGTAACCTAATAGCCTTTCCAGAAATCAACTTAGGTTCAAAAGCTTGAATACCAAGTCTATGCAAAGTAGGAGCACGATTCAATAATACTGGATGTTCACGAATAACATCTTCAACAACATCCCATACTTTAGGATCTCTATTGTCAATCATCTTTTTAGCAGATTTAATATTTGTAGCTAACTCTCTTTTAACAAGACCATTTATAACATGTGGTTTAAATAATTCAAGAGCCATATCTTTAGGAAGACCACATTGATACATCTTAAGATCAGGACCTACAACAATAACAGAACGTCCTGAATAGTCAACTCTCTTACCAAGTAAATTCTGTCTAAATCTTCCTTGTTTACCCTTCAACATACTAGAAAGTGATTTTAATGCTCTATTACCAGCACCAGTTACACTTCTGCCTCTTCTACCATTATCAAACAAAGCATCTACAGCTTCTTGAAGCATACGTTTTTCATTTTGAACAATAATTGAAGGAGCATTTAATTCAACCAACTTTTTCAAACGATTATTTCTGTTAATAACTCTTCTATACAAATCATTTAAATCAGAAGTTGCAAATCTTCCACCATCCAATTGAATCATAGGTCTAAGTTCAGGAGGTATAACAGGTAAAACATCTAGAATCATCCATTCTGGTCTATTACCTGAACTAGCAAAAGCATTAAGAACATTAAGTCTCTTTACAAGTCTAATTTTCTTTTGACCAGTAGCTCCTTCAAGTTCTTTCTGAATTTTTGCAAGTTCTTTCTCTAAATCAACTTCACTAAGTAAAGTTTTAATAGCTTCTGCACCCATTCCTACTTTGAATGTATTGCCATACTTCTCATAATATGCTCTATATTCTTTATCAGATAAAGTCTGATTCTTAACTAATGTTGTAGAACCTGAATCTAAAACAACATAAGATACAAAGTAAATTATCTCTTCCAAGTCTCTAGGAGACATATCAAGACATAAACCAATATAAGAAGGAATACCTTTAACAAACCATATATGACTAACTGGAGTAGCAAGCTCAATATGCCCCATTCTCTCTCTTCTAACTTTAGATTTAGTAACCTCTACACCACATCTATCACAAATTATATTTTTATATCTTAATCTCTTATATTTACCACAAGAACATTCATAATCTCTAGTAGGACCAAATATTTTCTCACAAAATAGTCCATCTCTTTCTGGTTTTAAAGTTCTATAATTTATAGTTTCTGGTTTTAAAACCTCACCATAACTCCAACTTCTAATAACATCAGGAGAAGCTATTCCAATTTTTAAAGCCTTAAATTTATTTGCTTCCAACATTAGAAATCACCTCCTATATTATCTTCTTCTTCAAATGTTTCAAATTCATCACTAAATTCATCATCATAATCACTATCAAACTCTTCATCTTCAAATTCATCATCCAAAGCATCATTTTCATCCTCTATGCCAGAGAATAGATCAGATTTAGGTATTTCTTCAGCAATAGGAACTTCATCGTCATCATCATCACCCTCAAGTTCATTAATGCCTATAACTTGATCATCATTATTAATAACAGAAATATTTAATCCCAAAGCTTGAAATTCTTTAATTAACACTCTAAATGATTCTGGAATACTTGGTTCTGGTAATGGATTACCTTTAACAATAGATTCGTAAACCTTTACCCTACCCATAACATCATCAGATTTATAAGTTAAAATTTCTTGCAATACATGTGAAGCACCATAAGCTTCCAAAGCCCAAACTTCCATTTCACCAAATCTCTGTCCACCAAATTGTGCTTTACCACCCAATGGTTGTTGAGTAACAAGTGAATATGGTCCTGTAGCTCTAGCATGAATTTTATCGTCAACCATATGATGCAATTTAATCATATACATTACACCAACACTGATACGTTGATCGAATGGTTCACCTGTTCTACCATCATATAGAACTGTTTTTGCATCTTCATCCATACCAGCCTCTGCAAGCATATTAGCAATATCATCACTCTTAGCACCATCAAGTACCGGAGTAGCAACATGAACACCTAATTTTTTAGCAGCCATTCCTAAATGTAATTCAAGTATCTGACCAATATTCATACGAGAAGGTATACCTTGTGGATTTAACATAATATCTACAGGTGTACCATCTGGTAAATATGGCATATCTTCCTCTGGTAAAATTAATGATATAACACCTTTATTACCATGACGACCAGACATTTTATCTCCAACTTGAATCTTTCTCTTTTGAATAATATATACCCTAACAACTTTATTTACACCACTAGGCATATCATCGTTGTCTGCTTTGGTATATATCTTAACATCATGAACAACACCATCACCACCATGAGGAACTGTCAAAGATGAATTTCTAACTTCTCTAGTTTTTTCACCAAAAATAGCATGTAATAATTTCTCTTCGCTAGTAAGATCAACCATTCCCTTAGGAGTAACTTTACCAACTAAAATGTCTCCCTCTTTTACCTCAGTACCAATCCTAATGATACCATTTTCATCAAGATTCTTTCTACTCTCGTCACTTACATTAGGAATATCACGTGTAATTTCCTCAGGTCCAAGCTTAGTATCTCTGCACTGAATTTCATAGTCTTCTATATGAAGTGAAGTATAGACATCATCCTTAACTAATTTTTCATTCAAAATAACAGCATCTTCATAATTGTATCCATTAAATGTAGTAAAAGCAACAACAACGTTCTTACCAAGAGCTAACTCTCCTAAATCTGTACTCTGTCCATCTGCTATAATTTGTCCTCTATGAACCTTATCTCCTACTCTAACAATAGGTCTTTGATTTGCTGTTTCACCTTGATTACATCTTTCAAAAGTAACCAAATTATACACATCTTTATCTTTAGCATTTTTAACAATGATTTTCTTAGCATCAACATATTCAACTATACCATCAGCTTTTGCTAATACACATACACCACTATCGCGGGCAGCAACATACTCAACACCAGTTCCAATTAAAGGTGCTTCCGTAGTAAGTAGAGGTAAAGCTTGTCTTTGCATGTTTGCACCCATCAAAGCACGAGTAGCATCGTCATGTTCCAAGAAAGGAATTAAACTAGTCGTAATAGATACAACCTGTTGAGGAGAAACATCTATATAATCAACTTTATCTGCTGAAATAATTACATTTTCCCCATTAAATCTACCAGAAACAGTGTCATCTATAATATATCCATCATCATCAACATTAACTGTAGCCTGAGAAATATAAAAATCTTGTTCCTCAGTAGCTGTTAAATAATCCACTTCATCAGTTAATTTTCTATCAACAACTTTACGATATGGTGTTTGAATAAAACCATATTCATTAACCTTAGCGTAACTTGCTAATGAAGTAATAAGTCCAATGTTTTGACCTTCTGGAGATTCAATAGGACATATTCTACCATAATGTGATGCATTAACGTCTCTTACTTCAAGACCAGCTCTATCACGAGAAAGTCCGCCAGGACCTAAAGCTGATAATCTTCTTTTATGAGTAAGTTCAGCAATTGGATTAACCTGATCCATAAATTGAGACAATTGACTTCCACCAAAAAACTCTTTAATAACAGCCGTAACTGGTCTAATATTAATTAATGTCTTTGGAGTAACAGTTTCCATATCTTGAGTAGTCATTCTCTCACGAATAACTCTTTCCATTCTACTAAAACCGATCTTAAATTGATTTTGTAAAAGTTCACCAACTTGTCTAATTCTTCTATTACCTAAATGATCAATTTCATCATCATGTCCAATACCAACCATTAAATTTAAATAATATGATACAGTAGCATAAAAATCAGAAATAGTTAAAGTCTTTTCAGTAATAGTTTGATCATTACCAATAACTTTTACCTTTTTCTTAGGATCTAATGGTGAATAAACATATATAACTTGAACAACATTTCTATCATTCAATTCCTCATTAATCTTAACCTCACATCTACCATATCCATCTTGTAAATATTTATTAAGTTCCAAAAGAACATCTTTAGTAATTAAAGTTCCCTCACTGAACTTAATATCTCCATCCACAACAATATCCTCTGCTAAAACAGTATTAATAAGTCTATCACTAACATTCAATCTCTGATTAAATTTATATCTACCAACTTTAGCTAAATCATAACGAAAATTATCAAAAAATCTTGTTATTAATTGATTCTTTGAACTATCCAAAGTAGTAGGTTCTCCTGGTCTTAATTTTTCATATATCTCAATTAAAGCCTCATCAGTACTTTTAGTAGAATCTCTCTCTATAGTATTCTTTAAATAAATATTATCATCAAAGAAGTCTAATATTTCCTTATCACTAGACAAACCAAAAGCCCTAATTAAAGTAGTCAAAGGAACCTTTCTTGTTCTATCAATTCTAACATATAAAACATCTTTAGCATCTGTTTCATATTCTAACCAAGTACCACGAGTAGGAATAATTTTAGAAGCAAAAACAGGTTTACCATTTTTATCTATTTCCTTAGAAAAATATACACTTGGTGATCTAACCAACTGTGATACAACAACTCTCTCAGCACCATTAATAATGAAAGAACCACTATCCGTCATTAAAGGCATATCTCCCAAGAAAATTTCTTGTTCTTTAACTTCTCCAGTTTCATTATTAAAAAGTCTTGTTTGAACTTTTAAAGGAGCAGCATAAGTAATTTGTCTATCTTTACATTCCTTAATAGAATATCTTGGCGTATCAAACAAATAATCGCCAAAATGTAATGAAAAGCTACCAGAAAAACTTTCCACCGGTGAAAAATCCTCAAGTACTTCTTTTACCCCATCAGTAATAAACCATTGATATGATTCTTTTTGAATTTGCAATAGATCATCTAACTCTAATGCATTCTTAATCATAGAAAAATTTCTTCTTTTTCTATAATCGCCACTTTGCTTTAACTTATAAGCCATTAATTTTCTCACCCCATACCTAAATTAAATTTTTAGTACACCTAAAAAGATGTGTTACCAATATAAAATGTTATCACTTTAAAAAACAAAAGTCAACGAATAATTATTATTTTTACAAAAAAAACATATATTGTAGATTAAAATAATAAATTCTCTTTTTAACAAAATAAGAGAAATAAGTTTTATAATAAAAATTGTTTCATTTGTCATGAAAGAAAGGTTATTATAAAATGAAACAAAAACTCTTGAAGAAAGAGAATTTATTGAAGAGAAATTAAAAGAAAATTGGAATTTTACTTCAATTGGAAAAGAATCAAACAAGCATAGAACCACTATATCTAAAGAAATTTTAAATCATAGATTTCAAAAAGAAACAGTCCGTTACAATTCTTCTTTTGCTAATTGTATTCACACTTACACTTGTGAAAATGCAGAAAGTAAATTTTGCAAAAAATCATGTGGTAAATTTAAAGAAAAAACTTGCTTTTTATTAGAAAAACCACCTTATGTTTGCAATGGATGTCCTAAAAAATCACATTGTAGATTTTCTAAATATTATTATCGTGCTAAAGATGCCAATAAAGAATATAATGAATTTAAATCTGATGCTAGAATTGGAAGAAGACTATCTCAAGAAGAAATATATAAAACCAACAATATAATTACTCCTTTAATTAGAAATCAACATCAAAGTATTAATCATGTGTTTATTAATAATCCTGATTTATTATATTTTTCTAAACCAACATTTTATTCTTATGTTAACTTAAATCTTTTTTCCTTTAGAAATATTGATTTAGCTAGAAGGGTAAAATACAAACCTAGAAAAGAAGATAAAAAAAGAAGAACCAGAAAAGAATCTATTATTAGAATTAGAAGAACTCATAATGATTTTAATGATTATATGGCTGTTCATCCAAATACTTCTATTGCTGAAATGGATACCGTTGAAGGTATTAAAGGTGGAAAAGTTTTTCTCACTTTATTATTTAGAAATTATAATTTTATGTTAATATTTCTTATGGAATCTAAGTCAATGGAAGAAGTAGAAAAAATTTTTATTAAAATTAGAAATTTAATTGGTATAGATACTTTTAAGAGAATATTTGAGGTTATTTTAACAGATGATGGTAGTGAATTTTTTAATCCAATTAGTATTGAAGTGGACTACAATACAGGTGAAGTTTTATCTCATGTCTTTTATTGCAATCCTTATTGTTCTTATCAAAAAGGTTCTATTGAAAAAAACCATGAATATATAAGATATATATTACCTAAAAAGACTTCATTTAATAATTTAACACAAAAAGATTGTGATTTAATTGCTTCACATATTAATTCTACAAGTAGAATTATTTTAAATAATAAAACCCCATATGAAGCTGTTCAAACTTTGATAAGTGTTGATATTATAAACAAATTAAATATTAAATTTATAAATCCTAATCAAGTAAATTTATCTCCAAATTTATTAAAGAAAGTATATGATAAAAATAATAGAAAATAATATTATTAATTTATTTGATATTAAAATATACTCTAATGAATTACTTGATTATTTAAAAAGAAATAATCTCATCACTAATGATGAGATTAAAAAAATTATTACCTATTTTAAAAGTTCCATTTTTGAAATAGATAATATTTATAAGTTTATTTTAGAATTAGAATCTAAAATAAGTGAATTAGAACAATACTTTGATTAGTAAATCATTGTTCTTACAATAATTATAAATGACAAATGAAACATAATAAAAATCACTTATAATTTTAATCTAATGACGAGAATTTAGTTATATAAATTTTAAAAAAAATCGATTATCGTCACTTTTTTGCATGATATAAAAACATTAAATTCTCTTCACTAATTAATAATTTAAAACATTTTTTAAAAAATACAATAAAAAAAACACCATTTTAGTTAAAAAAATAGTGCATTTTCTTTTTTAATCACATTCATTGATAATTACGAGAATTATCTTTTTTATTCAACAAAAAAACATATATAAGAAAAAAAGTTCTAAATAGAACCTCTCAACGTAAACTTATTACTTAAGTTCAACTGAAGCGCCAGCTTCTTCAAATTGTGCTTTAATTTTTTCAGCTTCTTCTTTATCAATGCCTTCTTTAACATTACCACCATTATCAGCGATTTCTTTAGCTTCTTTTAATCCTAAACCAGTTAAATCTCTAACAATTTTTATAACAGCAATTTTATTTGCTCCAGCAGCAGTTAATACAACATTAACTTTAGAAGGTCCTTCTTCTACTTGAGCAGTAGCAGGTCCTGCTTGTACAGCAACAGCACTAGGATCTACTCCAAATTCCTCCTTCATAGCATCAACTAATTCTTTAATTTCAAGAATAGTCATTTCTTTTAAAGCACTAATAAATTCATCTTTGTTTAATTTAGCCATTTTATTTTCCTCCTATTTCTATTATTTTTCTTTTGAATATAAGTCTAAGCAAATAGACAAATCTCTTATTGTTCCCATCATACCAGCAGCAAGCATGGTAAGAAGTCCATCTCTTGATGGTATTGAAGCATATTGTTTTAAGTCATCTAACGTAGCAATTTTTCCATCAACAATACCTGCTTTAAGTACAAGCTTATCATGTTCTTTAGAAAAATCACTTATAACTTTAACGATAGATAATTCATCACTACCAAATGATATCGCACTAGGTCCTGACAAATACTCTGCAAAGTCAATATTAAGTTCATTCATTGCTCTTTTTGTCAAAGTATTTTTATATACTTTATATGAAGCATTATTATCTCTTAACTTATTTCTCAATTCTTTAATTTCAGAATCAGTTAGACCACGATAATCAAAAAGTACAACAGATTTAGCATTCTCAATATTATTTTTAATTTCAGATACTACTTCTGCTTTTTTTTCAATAACCTTTACGTTTGCCATAACATTTCCTTTCTATACACCAAATAAAATCCCTCTAACGAGGGACAAAAAATACAAAACATCTTTTTTTATTCCTCGGTAAGATTTTTAAACATAAGTCCTTACTATCTTTGGCATAATTTTTTTCACTTACAAGCATATTATATATCATTAATTACTATTTGTCAAAAGAATTTAAATCCATTTTAATTCCAGGTCCCATAGTAGAAGATATAGATATATTCTTAACATAAGTACCCTTAACCGTAGTAGGTTTAACCTTTAAAATAGTATTAACAAAAGCACTCAAATTTTCCTCTAGCATCTTATTATCAAAACTAGATTTACCAATAATACCATGAACATTACCAAAGCTATCAGTTCTATAATTAACTTTACCTTTCTTAATTTCATTAACAGCTTTATCAACTTCCATAGTAACTGTACCTGTTTTAGGATTTGGCATTAAACCTTTTGGCCCAAGAATTTTACCAATTTTACCTAATAAAGGCATCATTTCTGGAGTAGCTACTATAACATCAAATGGAAACCAATTTTCTTTTTCCATTTTTTCTATCATATCAGTATCTCCAACATAATCAGCACCAGCTTCCTTAGCCATACGTGCTTGTTCTCCCTTTGCAAGTACCAAAATCTTTTTTGTTTTACCAGTTCCATTTGGTAAAGCAATAGCACCTCTTAATTGTTGATCTGCTTTCTTTGTATCTAAATTTAAATTCATAGCTACTTCAATCGTAGAATCAAATTTCAAATTAGAGGTTTCTTTAACTAATTTTATTGCTTCTTTATAATCATACATTTTGTTTTTATCAACATTTTGAATTAAAGAAGCATATCTCTTACTTTTCTTCATTTTTCCTCCTTATGTGGTTATGCGGACAATTCCTTCCACATAGGCATATAACCTATATGTATATTATTCTTCAATCTTAATTCCCATATTACGTGCTGTACCTTCAACACACTTAATAGCACTTTCAATATCATAAGCATTTAAATCAGGTAATTTAGTTTCTGCTATTTCTTGAATATCTTTCTTAGTCAACGTAGCAACTATTTCACCCTTACTAGCACCAGACTTTACCTTAGCAGCTTTTTTAAGCAAAAAAGGTGTAGGTGGAGTTTTAATTACAAAATCAAAAGATCTATCTTCATAAATTGAAATTTCAACAGGAAGAATATCTCCCATCTTATCTCTCGTAGCATCATTATATTTAGTACAAAAATCTTGTAAATTGATTCCTGCTGGTCCTAAAACAGTTCCAACTGGTGGAGCTGGAGTAGCTTTACCTGCAGGTATTTGTAATTTAATTTTCTTAGTTATTGCTTTCTTTGCCATGAATAACACCTCCTATATATTTAACTTTTCGCGAGTGGTTCTAATAGCCGTCCGCAGCCTCCCACTTATCAAACTATATTATAATACACAGTCGCACCACAAATAATACCATATTTTATATATAATTTCAATATTTTTTTTTAAATATTTTCAATTTGGTTAAGTTCAGCCTCAACAGGAGTCTCTTGTCCAAACAAATCCAAAAGCAAATTAACCTTTTTCTTTTCTAAATCATAAGAACTAATTTTACCTATCATATCTTTAAAAGGACCTGAAATAATTTTAACTTTCTTTCCTTCAACTAAATCCTTAGATAAATCAATTCTACTCATACCCATATTATTAAGTATCCTCTCAACCTCTTCAGGTAATAAAGGAATCGGTTTAGCCCCTTTACCAGAAGAACCAATAAAGCCTGTAACACCTTGGGTATTTCTAACAATAAACCAAACTTCATCATCCATAATCATTTCTACAAGAACATAACCAGGAAACATCTTTTTAATCTTTTCTTTTTTAACACCATCTTTGTATTCAACAACAGTCTGTTCAGGAACAATAACCCTAAATATTTTTTCTTGAATCTCAGATGAGTTTTTAATCATCATTTCTAGTTTTTCTTTTACTTTATATTCATAACCACTTACTGTGTTAACTACATACCATTCTTTTTTCATTATACCAAACTCCTTAAGAACACTGCTAATAATTCAACAATGTAAAAATATAAACCAAAGGAAAGAACAAAACATACACTAGCAATAGAATATTTCACCAAGTCTTTCTTTGTAGTCCACTTAATTCGTTTAAGCTCTTTTAAAACACCCTTAAAATAATTCCCAATTTTTTTAAAAATATTTTCTCCCTTTTTCTTACTAGACTTTACTTTCTTAGTCTCAACTTTAACATCTTTCTTTTTTTCTAATTTAGAAGTTTCTTTCTTTTTCATTTTTCCTCCAAAATAAAAACACCTTCGTGTTGATATAAAAGTATCATAAAAGACCATATATGTCAAGAAAATTAATGTTAAAAATAAAAAAAACTAGCATAAACTAGTTTTTACATTACCTTCTCTTCAGAAGATGTTTTAACATTAATAGCTTGAAGACCTTTTGGTGTCTCTATCAAGTCAAATACAACACGTTGACCTTCAGATAAAGTCTTATAACCATCCTGTCTAATAGCAGAATAATGAACAAAAATATCTTCACCTTGAGCATAATCAATAAAGCCATATCCTTTATCATTATTAAACCACTTTACATTTCCACTCATACATTACACCTCACAATCCAGTAATTGCTTACTAAATAAATTATAATTCTTACAAAGATAAACTTCAAATAATATAAGAACAATAATTTCGACTTTTTTTTCACTCAACTTACCCATCCAAAAATAATAATACCACACTTCGTAATTTTATAAAACATTATTTTCAAAAATTTACAAAAAAAGAGTAATTTCTTACCAATGTTATTAACTTAAGAGATAGAATAAAATAAAGAGTAAAAGAGGTAAATATGAAGTATTCATATAAAAATATACATATTATAAAAGAGTTATTAGAAAAAGAAACTTTTATATCAAAATGTAGGAGAAAAGAAACAAATTATATAAGAAA